>ERZ772819.48-NODE-48-length-85713-cov-33.858355_pt1 | contig 85713 bp, 120 predicted proteins | sample MGYA00580860_ERZ772819 | MGnify/ENA primary metagenome ERZ772819 (study PRJEB29015, sample SAMEA2737683) | human gut metagenome | biome: human gut; feature: human-associated habitat; material: faeces | place: China | collected 2012 ...
TTGCACTAACCACAATGTCAGCATTGAAAATATGGTTAAGCAGATTTTTTGTTTTGCTATGAGCAATCGTTACAGTAGCACCCTCATGCTCAAGCATCATAGCCATGGGTCGACCAACAATATTACTACGGCCAATCACAAGGGCGTTTTTGCCTTCGATTTCTACGCCGTATTCATGTAACAGGGCCATAACGCCGTTAGGTGTGCAAGGATAATTGTAAGGTTGTCCACCTGTCGCAAGGCGAGCCACATTATAATCTGCGAACCCATCAACGTCCTGAACAGGATTAAGATATTCGGCCACAAAATTATGGTCAACCTCACCTGTAATCGGTTCTTGAACGATGATTGGATTATCGACCTCTCGATTTAGGTCAAGAAAATCCTGTTTGGTCAAGTAACCATAATGCCGAACATCGACCTTAATTCCGATTTTTTCACATCGCTTGACTTTGTTCCGCACATAGACTTTGCTTGCTGCATCTTCACCTGTGGTCACGATTGTAAGAACTGGATGAACATCAAGTTCAACCAATTTATTGCAACGTTCCTTTAGGTCAAGGCAAATTCTGTCTGCGAGAGCTTTGCCATCCATACGAATCCCCATTTTAATCTACCTCCCGAATTTATAAATTAAAAAATAATAAAACGAAGACCTAAATATGTCCCTGCAACACAAGTAATAAAAGAAGAAACCAAAGTCCCAATAAGACCGCATTCCCACTTATAATTTAATAGCCAAATTAGAAAAATATAAAAAGTAGCACATACTATTAACAGAATTAAAATCTTTAGACATAAGAATAAAATTTTCATTTAATCTACTCCTTTCAAATTTAAAAACCAATCCGCATTTACATCTTCATCAAGATAAAAGAATTTATGACCGCCGATTGTAACAGCATGGTTTAGGCTTTCATGCCAGCGGCTATAACCCTTCTTAGGTGCATAGAAAAATAAAATTGGATTTTCAGATACAAATTCACCGTCATCAAAAACACGATTCACGGCTTCACATACCTCAGCCCAGCAATCAGGGTTTAAATTTTGCAATTCATCATCCCAACCAGAATATTGATATTTTTTACGTGCTTCAGATGCAGATAGGCCGTCTTTGACCATAGCGTTAAGCAGACATTGGGCAACTGCCATTTTGCCTTCTATGGGTTCGCCTTTAGCTTCTCCGGCAACAATACATTCAATTATATATCTGTCATCTTCAGTAATAGGATAAAACGGCTTATCATATTCAAGAATATACAAATCTAAATATTGAGCTTGAACTTTACTGTCTAAACTCCCAGCCCATGCTGTCGCCTCAATATCGTCACCATTGACTTGACCCAAATCTGGATTTTCAATTTCGATTTTGATTTCTGTGGCTCGATAACCAATAATGAAAATTACAATTAAAATTTCAAATCCTAAAACCAAAACCAAAAATCTGTTTATGAATTCCTTACTCAAAACTAAATTTCCTTTCTGTGAATGCAAAACCAAAAATTAAAACTGAAAATTGAAATTCAAAAATTGAAATCGTTCTCATTAACTCAAAAACAAAATTCAAATTTCCAAGTGGTCTTGCATTTTTATTTTGTGAGGCCATTATAACACAGCCATTTGGCTTTGTCAATAGATACAAAAAAATTTTTTTCATACACATCTACACAACCAGCTACATTACTATTTGCAGATACAAAAATAGCCACATTTACATTGACATAACCATATCCATATTCACATACATCTACACACAATTTGATAATTTTGCGTGTATTTGTTGACAAATTTATGGGTTGATGGGTTCACACACCAACTCTGGACATACGTCTGTGTGTCTACACATCTGATAAAACACACCCAACTTATCCACATATCCATAGAGTTTTGCACATTGGCTTGTTTATGGGTTGATTAAACTATGTACATCCAACCATCCAAATTCACACCTTTAACGTTAAACCCATCTACTTATCCATTCATTTAAATCCATCTATCCAGTCCATTAAATCTATCCATTCATCTATACACAGTCCATCCATATACTCAAACCCTCACACATCTATCCATATGTAGGCTTATACATACATATATCTATATATCCATATATATACCATATCGCCGGAAATTTAAAAAATGCACTTAATCGTGTGCCCATTGTGGAGAAAATTTGAAAAATTTTTGATTTTAACGATTTAATCAACTAAACTGTTACACTTTAAATCGCTAAAGTGATAAAGAAAAAGGGGCCGAAGCCCCTTTTCAAAAAATCAATACCTCGCCCCCGTTTGCATCCAACCATTTTACTTCGCCCGTTTCGCTGTTGTACATCTCGCACACTTTTTTACCGTTGTACCAAAAATATTGCGACTGCTCCCATGCACCAACACCCGTTGCGCAATAACGCAAGTTTTCAACCTTTTCACCAGTCATTAAAGTGTACTTCATTTTTTGTTCCTCCTGTTTTTGTTTTTGTCCTTTGGACAATTATAAGATACCACAACACCAGCAAAAACACAATCGTCAACTTACACAAAGTTTTATAAATTTTTTGTGCAATTTCAATACGCCCCACTTTCCACATAATAACCGCCGATTTGGGCCGCTATGGTATCCGCTTCGACTTCGTCCCATGTTTTGAAATATGGCACGTTTTGACAATCAAACACGATAAACATTTTTTACTCTCCTATTAAATCAAACCGGCGTTTTTGCAAATAACTTTATCAAATGCACGGGCTTTTCCAGCATTAATTCGCACAAGTGCTTCGGCAGCCTTAGCTTGATACTCTGCGGACTGGAAGCGGGCTTCCTGTTCTGCGGCCTCAGCCTCGTATACAGCGGTTTTTTCGGCCTCGGTGGCCTGAAAAACCATGGTGTACCAACTACGGCTCCGATTGTAACAAGCGGAAAAGCTCCGGCCTTCAGGCGTTACGCCGTAGTAGCTAACGTGACCGCAATCGTTAGCTTCGATCAATACGCTGCGCAATGCGGAAAACTGACGGTCAGAAACAATGATGGAGTTATAAGCGGGGTTGCGGTTGTTCCACTTGTCCAGCAGAGTAGAAATGATAGCGGCCTGTTTTTCAGTGTACATAATTTTACCTCCCGGCCTACGGCCTTTATTGTTGTTTCCCTTGCTATGGTTATAAGATACCACACCTTCCAACGTTTTGCAATAGTCAAACTATACAAAAGTTTAAAAAATTTTTAGACATTTTCACTATTACAAACGCAACAAAACAACGGCCTATTTTGGCAACGCCTTTATAACGCATTTTAAGGCCCTTTACAGCCCTTCCAGCGTTAGACGTGAAAACATACGGCAGACAATACAGAAGCGTTTACAGGGCCGTTTTTGATTGATTTTTATAGGGAATAGGCAAAAAGAAAAGAGGCCCGAAAGCCTCTAATCTTCTGTATATGCGACACTGTAAAAAATATAGCCTTTATGTCCTTCTGCCTGTTCAATCAACCAACATTCAAGCTCATTTTGTCGCTTGTTTTCAAGTAACCAATTTCCGTTTTCTTGATAGGGGAACAACTTTTCAATTCGTGTTCCGTCCATATATTCTGCAATAGCTTCCCACATGGTTTATACCTCCTTTTTTAATAATATTCTCCTTTTGTTCTCTTTTTTTCTTTCTTTTTCCCGGTAGACTCAATAACACGCCATCCAGGCAATTTTGTATCGCTCCATACTTTATCGCCCTTTTTCCAGTCATTGCCATCTTTAATACGTTCCAACAAATACATATTTCAACCCCCTAAAAAATATTTCTGGAATGGGGCTTAATAGGCTCAAACCCCATTAGAAAGCCGGTTGTTTTATCTCTTTCTTTTTTTAACCACAAATAGACCGGGTTACAAGGTCAACCGCAAAGCCGGGAAAATATCCATCTTTTTCTGGTTCTGTTACCAGAATGTTTACAACCTTGTGAAATTTATTCCACGTTTCGCTCCGTTCCATTGTATGCGGTTTTTTCCAGATTTCCCGCTCCCTATACCCGCCTTCATGCCGCACGATAGCGGAAATAATATCTTTGTATTCGTTCATGTTCTTCCTCCTTAATAACCGCCGTTGGCTTTGCAAAACTCATGCAAAAGAGTTTCAACGGCTTCTTGCTTTTCTTCGAAGGTCATTTCCTTATTTTCCCAGCTCCAAATCTTCCGAGCTTCTGCTTCGGCCTCTGCGATACCCTCAAGCCGTTTTCCCGGCATACCACGATACCCCGTGCAGATAGTCAATCCATAGACTTCATATACATCATAATTCCAGCCGTAAACGCCGCAAGTATAAGCGTTTGCGCTGTGCATCCTCAAGAGTTCTTGCAAATCGCAATAACCAGCACAACGAAGATTGCAAGAACCAGCACGAAGGGCCTTTGTAGTAGTCTTGTATTTCATAATATTAACCTCCAAAAATGTTTTTTGTTCCTTTCGGTGATTATATGATACCAAATCCAAAAGGCTTTTTCAATAGGTATTTTGCACAAGATTTGAAAAGTTTTTTGATGAATTTGTCAGAATGGGATTATCTGGCCTTTGCTTCCTTCAACCTGTAGACGGAACGCCCGGAACGCCGTTTTATATCGTATGTTTTCTTCTGGACTATTGCGCCGTACAGAATAGGCTTTTTCTAAGTCGTGAAACGCTTGCCATAGTTCCGGCGTTGACATAATGGCTTCAATATCTTTTCGTAAAAGCATTGTATCTCCCCCTTTACTCCACAATAACGCCGGTGCTATCCGTGTGTAAGTGGGCATAAGTCGGATCATACCACGCTGCCCCGTATGGGTGGACGTATCTATCAGCATAGCCGGAAAAATAGCCATTTTCCTTGCGCCGTTTGCGTTCTGCTCTTGCGTATGCAATAGCCTGTTTCCTTGTGATTTGTTCGGCGTTGGGATAGTCTACCAAAAATTCAGCCGTGTTAAACTTGCGTTTATAGTTTTCGGCGTTAGGGTAATAGCCTTCATCCGTCACCCAAAAAAGATTGTAAGCATTGGCAAAATTGCTGGAAATGATATAATATTTTTTCATTTTCAACCCCTCCTTAATATTCAAACTGTTTTCTAAATTCTTTTTGATGGCGTGTCGTGGTCTGGCCCCACTTGCCCAACTCTTCAACTTTTCCATTAACACAACGAGAAACAATAGTATCATAGCTTTGTAGCTCAAGAATTCCGTTTTCATAGTCGATAACATGGGCCTTACCGTAAAAGCTCTTGCGTGTGTCATAACGTGCGGACAGTTCATAGATTTTCATTTTTCTTTCCTCCTTATTTATCCAGCCAAAACAAAAACTTACAGGCATAATAACTAACAGTAGCAACGCCTACAATAATAAAGAATGTTGTCCAGTTCATTTTTAACCTCCGATACTCTTTCATTGTGGTTGCCTTGTGATTATTATTATATTCATATCGGCATAGATTGCAATAGGCAAAATAACTAAAATATTAAAAAGTTTTTGGTGGTTTTGTCTATATCCTTATATATACATATAATATATAAACTAAACACAAAACGCTTACAAATGTCCACCACACAAGAACGCCTTTATAACGCAAGGTAAACGGTTACGTTTTGTTTTTAGGCATGGGGCTATAACTATATGGCAGACGCTTTAAGTCGATTTTGTATATTTATAACGTTATGATATTCATAGATTTAATTAGGTTTATAGGCTTTATTCACTTAAAAAGTTCAGATATTCATATTTACGGCCAATATTGATATGAATATTCAATAAATATCCATGAATAAATGAATATAGGGATTTTGGCCTAATATATCATTCAATATAGTTTTAAAAACTATATTAGATAGATATTAAGATTATATAATATAATAATAAGAACTATGATATATGATAATGATTATTGTTCTGGTGCAGATGCGATATGGTTTTCAATACTATATGATATAGTAATGATTGATAGATTGTGTGGTTGTTAGAATGATATATAGATATAGTTTATAATATTGGCTGATATTGTTTTGATAACTATATGGTATAGTGATGTATGGTGTATAGTGTAGTGTTTAGTATTGTGTTAGGTGGTTATGGGTTGTATGATGTTATCATGGTTACTATGTGGTGTGTATGAATGTACTATATAGTATGTATGTATATACTATGGGTGTAGTATGTGGTTAATATATGGGTACTATATGGTATTGTAATACAAACGCAACGTTTGCGCCTAATAAGGCGTCTAGAGCCTCTCATAGCTTAATTTTTCAGGTATGACCAGAAGCCGAATCAAAACTAGAACGCGTTCTAGTATCCGTTCTATTTTCGATTATTTCAGCGGATAACTATTGTTATCAGCGGGATATTATGTTAACCCACCGCCGGGGTGGATTATGGATGATGCTTTAAAGCGTAAAAGCAAAACGCTTAGTAGTACCCACACAACACAACCGCCTAAGCCAACCATTAAACCACCCACCACCAGACCCAACCTCTCCTCATCTCCCATCAAACCATTCACTCCTGCACTCCCCCAACCCATCTAATTATTAACAATCTATTAACTTATATTTATATATATTGACAATAGTGGTGATATGTGATAATATGGTAGAAGTGGGAGAGCTGATATAAAACTGAAATGGTATAACTTTTTCCTTAGTAATTATTAAGGAAATTTTTATACCATTTGAGATAGGGGGCGGGACGCAAACGCAGAGCGTTATGCTGCACTTCTCATTTTTGATACCAATGGTATAAGATAAGAAAGGGGCTTTCACATGAGTAAAGAAAAAGAATTAACCTATTCAGAACTATGTCAAGAATTAAACGAGCAAGAACAGAAAGGGGGTCATAATAGAAAAGTTCATATTGAGAAATTACAAGAAGAATATAACATAGAAAAGATTGGCCGAGGCAAATATATCATTCATGGCCAGCTAACCAAAGAAGAATCTCAAACTATTAAAGATAGAAAAAACTATGCTAACTTTCTTCAGGCCACCTTGCTTCAATTTCTGTCCGAAAGCGAGGCCAGCACAACTGTCTATACTTACCGTGACATCCGAGAACATCTAATGATGGTCAACCCCAATTACTTTCCTGTTAAGTATTACCAAAAAGAATTGAATATTAAAGTATCTCATAAGTATACTGCTGAACTTACTGAGGCGTTAAAGAAGATTTGGTTTGATAATGCCGATAGCCATGACGAATATGCGATTAAGGCCGCATTAAGAAAGCTAAGTGATAGGCGACTAATCAGCATTAAAGAAACCCATGTATTCTATAAACATATCAAACTTCCAAATGGCAATACAGTGTCCAGTAAACCTGAGCTTGCAACAGATGAACAAGAGGCTCAGTTCTTACAGGTCGGTATTGAATACTTAAACAAAGTTGGATGTAAGAATGTTGGTGAGTTGTATAACAAGAGCAAAATTATTCAACAAGGCTATTACAGGGCTTTAGTTAATTATATCAAGACGTTAGGCTATGACAGATACGCCAGAGCTTTTGTCATCACAAGGGCTTCAGAACTTAATCGAATAGTAAAATTCCTCGCCCCTGAGTTCAATGAAATGCAAGTCAACAGGTATCTGAAAAGTAGGCGATTTAATTCTATCCCAAAAGATATGAATGAACAACTGGTAGGGGAATTGATTAAATATCATAAGGCCGTTTTCGCAACAGCAGAAGAACTAAAAAAAGAGGGCTGATTTCTCAGTCCTCTTTCTGTTTAATTTTTGGTGTATTCATTCCACAAATAATCAATAAACCTATCCCAATTCAACTTTAACTGACTATAAATATCAATCTTTGTCTTTTGCCCTCTCTCAAACAAACCACCAATCATAACCTCGTATTCAGCCTTACACCAAAAATAATACATGGCCTCTTTGTCTATCATTTCTTCAAACTCATCCATGTGTAAGTAGCATTTGGAAAAAATATCTGTCACGGCTTTGTTAAAGCTATAATGTTTGAAAATGTTAAATGGCCTAATTTTATTTGTGTTAAGCTCATCGTACCAGACGTTCCATTCAAGATTCATGGTCAGCACCTCCGTCCATCTTTGCCCCGCAATTGGGGCAGTATTTTGCTTGTCCCCAAAACCAGCTAACAGGATATTTGCAGTTATGACAAATACCAATATTTTCTCCGTCATCTGTAATTTTGTGCTCCCAGTAGCTATGCACCACCGGGGCCACGTCGGAAGGCCGTACAGGATTCACTTCTTTTCCTTCTGCGATACACGTCAATGCTGCAAGGATACGGTCACCATGATAATAGCTATGTCCTGCAATAACTCTGTAAATGTCATGAAGTGATACTGTCTTAGCAGTAGAAATTTCGTCCAAGTATTCGGCCATTTTACTTACCTCTCAATAAAAAGAATTTCAACCAAATCGGAATATCCGTAGTTACAATGTTTTTAATATAAAAAATAGCAAATACAATACCCACAACAATAACTAAACAATAAAAAATAAACGGCAACCAATCTTTCCACTTCATACTCAATCCTCCATCCATTCGTATCCAAAGCCATTCTCTGTTGTGTACCAGACTTCTTTAATCCCCATATCCTTAATCATCTTTTGACAAGCTGGGCATGGCCTTGCAAGGGCTTTAACCCCACTCTTGTGTTCACGATACACATAGAGTTTAACCTTGTTAAAGTCAATGTCAAGGTATCTAATCTTACTCAAACAAGCCATCTCAGCATGAACAGTATTATGAGCGTCACTGGCTTCAACATCCCAACCACGTTCACGGTTAAGTTCTTTCTGTCGAGGGTTGGTTTTTGTGCTGTTGTGGCCAGTAGCCAACAAGCTGCCTTTGTAAATAGCAACCGCTCCAAGATGATGCTGCTTAAAATTAGACTGCTTACTGGCCTCTTTGGCCATGTTCAAGTATCTAATAATTTTTGTGTTGTGAAACTGTGTCATAATATCGCTCCTTTGAGGATACTATAACATGATTAAGGTTAGTTGTCAAGAAAAATTTTAATCCTTTGCCTTACAATCATTAGAAGTATATTTTTCTCTGGATTCATTACCCAAGGCCCAAATAAACCGCAAATAATTCATAGAATCTTGGACTTTCTCAAGGAAGTCATCACGGTTACTAAAATCGTTACGCTGAATCATGTCTCTAAGGGCGGTGAGGTGCTTAGTCAAATATCCCCAACAGGCTTGTGCCGGTGTTCCTCCCATGATTTCTGCACCAGACTTAAAATTATGCAAAGCATCCTCAGAACTGGAATAACGGGCGTTCTTTTCGACCAAGGTATCAGAGGCGTTACCATCAAGCTCCTCAAGTAGTTTCTTAAAATTTTCGTGTGTCATATTAATTCTCCTTATCTTTTCGTTTTTCAGAATATCTTAGTAACTGAATTGCTTTTGACCTTATACCATTTTCATCAAAGGGTAGATTATAACCTGTGCTGTGGTCGAAGCCCTTAAAATCTTCACCCCATCTAACCTTGTTAGCAATATCTGGATACTGTGTTTGCAGTTCTTCAAGTTCTAAAGCCCATTTAGCCCATGTGTCATCTGTTACAAGATTTTCATTGTATGCGTAGTAAATACAACTGTGCACAAGTAGTTGTAGTCTACGGCGCTGGATTAGTTCAGCAATCTGAGTCTTGTTCATGGTTATTCTCAATATCCTCAAAATGGACTTCTTGATTGAATTTATTCTTTAGCACGCTAATGGCTTCTTGGGGCGAGATGTAAAAGAACTCTCTATCAGGAGCCACACGCTTGTCATCGAAATAATGGTGCATCTGTGTTTCAAGCTCAAAACAATTATCACTAAACACAAAACCATGTGTTCTAAAGGCGTAGGGCAAAGAACTTGAACTAAGCTCCTTCACACGAATCGTGGGATTAAGGCGGCGAGTACACCCTATCTTCGTCATTCCGGGCAAACTGGGCGAACTAATCACATACACCCAACCAGCATTATTATGTTCACGGCGATATTTCAAGTTATCCATACGCTTATCAATATCATTCATTTGGGCTTTGATTAGTTCACGTTCTTCATCGGTTAGAGCCTTGTTAAAGGCAATATCCATAGACTTACGTTCTTTGTCAAGTTGCTCTTGCTCTTTAGCGATTTCTTCCAGTAACTTTTCTTGTTCTCGCATCCGCTTACGTTCTTCACGAAGTTGGGCTTTTTCTTTGACCTTTTTAATCTTTAACTCAAGTGTGTATTGTAGGATTTTAAGGCGAAGATTAAGATAATATGGGTTTAGACTAATACCCAACATTTCGCCTTGTCTATTGTATTTGTCGAAAGACTTTTTAATTAAATCATAGGTATTATAATAATTTCTATCTGTGATTGATTTGGTTTTAGTCTGGACATAGGTATTGAACCCAATAAGCAGATTTTTACCAAACGCTTCTTGAAATTTTTTGCCTTTGGCCTCAGACCCATCAATACGATAAATTCTGTTGTACTGGATGATAGTGCCCTCACCAGCCATTCTTACCATTTTGTTTTCAGCCCAATAAATCTTACCCTCAAGAATATCGTCTGGTGTGGTAGACACATAACGCTCATAGCCAATTTCTTCAAGAGTATTAAATCCAGTAGCGGTGAACTGAAAAGACTGGTTTTCTTGTTTGAGCTTGGCGTTTTGAATGGTTAACTCATCAATGCTGTTTTTAAGGGCGAGTTGTTCCTGTTTAAGTTCTTCAAGTTTCTTTTCTTCTTCGGCCTTTTCTGCCTTTAGGCGCTTCAGAAAATTCAACATCCATATCTTCCTTCCACACGATATTGTCAAAGTCTCTTGGATTGTTTGTTTTGGCTTCAACAGTCTTGGTTGTTTCGTTGTAAAGTTCAAAACGAGGGGACTTACCAAACCCAAGGTCATTGATTACATAAGGCGTTCCACCAAATCGGACAACAAGGTTTAGTTGTTTTGTTCTGGCCATATTTTCACCTCTCGAGATAAGTATAGCACAAAGGCGAGAAAATGTCAAGTAGATTAAGATTTTTTATTCTTCATATAAGGAATAAATGGTTTTTTAACACCAGCATAATTAAATTTTGGCTGATATTGAATGATAAATTGTTCTTCTTTTTTGTTCAATAAATCTCGTGGGCATTCTTCCAAAACAAAAAATTTGATATTGTCTCTGTTTTTCTGGATAAAAGTGTATAAAGCTATTGCATATTGATAATTTACGGGATGCTCACTGGTTTTTGTTCTTTCTTGAAGCTGTATAGTTCGCTCTAATTTTGTTTTACTCATGTGACTGGCTATTCTTTTCCCAATTTCATGGCTTTGTCCAATGTAGATTATTTCTTTTTCAAAACACAGGGCATAAATACCAGATGTATGATAAAATATTTTTCTGTCCTCGCTTTTATCGGCGAAATAAAAAGTGTGCATTTTTCTCTTTCCCCTTTTCTTTTTACTTGAGTTTTTCTTTTAATATATTATCCTGCTTACGCAGTCTAATATATTAAAATCAAAACTCTATATATACTTGACAATATAAAGTATATATGTTAGAATATATGTGAATACTCTTATATGTGAATACATAGATTAAATTATGTAAATTATAATAATATATATTTATATATTCTATTTTTATTATAACACAAAACACTCTATTTGTCAAGTTAACAAATTGTGAACAAAATAATACTTGACAAATTGCACAAAACATGGTATAATCAAGTTAGAAAAATCGTCAAGGAGAGTAGGTGAGATTATGGTGTGGCGAGAGATGAGCTATGAAGTATATACCCAAACAGGCCAAGAAACTGAACCAGAGGTTTGGGATGAGATATATGAGCCGACTTTAGAAGAATGGATTGGATGGATTAGTGAATGAGCCTGTCACGTCAAATTTTTGCATTTTCCATTGGAACGGACGCATTTTATGAGCCAATAGAGCAATCTTATCACAAGCAGATGTTGGGGTTGTACCAACTTAGAAAAAAATACAAAGATAAGGATAAGTGGGGTAGTAAAGATTTAGCTTGGAAAAAATCTGCTATCAACAGGGTATTGTCTAAGAAAAAATCCGAGCTATCAAAAATTCTTGATGATAGAGCTGAAGATAGAACGCCAAGAAAACTTAATCCTGATGTCTTAAACACAAAAAATGTTATCTCATTGTTTGAAAGTAGCTTGACTCGTGCATTAAAGTTAAAGCAAAATGAACTGACTGACGCTATTATGGTTGTCAATGTTTATTTTTTTCAGGTGTTTAAGAATCTGGTGCTTGACGGATTTGAGTATAATGGCGAGAGATATATATTCTTAACGGCCTCTGCTGGCCAGATACGCACAAAAAGAAGTGTTTTTGTTAAAGAATCGGCTTATGATGAGGTGGCTGGCCGCTTGACCTGTGGTCTTACCACTGACCAGATAAACTATTGCGGAGGAATCAACCCCAATAAATTCCTTGCTTATCTCGCCCTCAACAATTCTGCAACAGACGTTTGGGAAAATTTTGATATTGACAAGTCTATTGTTGTAGATGACTTTGAAACTCTTGTCCCCAGCCTTGTGGATTATATCAGCGATATTACTTATCAGATTGAACGCAAAGAAATGGGCGTGTCAATTCCCCATACGGATGGTTGCGGCATGGTACTGGGCGAAAAGACTAGAATGGTAAGATTGCCTTGGGTGAAAGGGTTGTTGGTTAATTTTCCGTTTGACAAGTTTATTCAAGAAAAATGCGGGGGAGAGGCTACTGTCTGTGACATTTACGGCAATGAACATAACATTATTGCCGAAGGTATAAAGTATATTTTTACTAAGAGCCAGTTTAAGATGGCCAAGTATTATAACAGTTGGGAATGTTACAAAGAGAAGTTTAAGCATTTTGGCTGTGAGGCTTGTTATTGCAATATCGAAGAAGATTATGTTCCAAAGGCCCGAATCAACTATCAGATGCTTCAGACATTAACTGATATGACAGATGATGAGATAGCAAAGCTCACCAAACAAACAGTTGATGAAATTGAAACAATTGGTTCTGACTATCAAACAACTATGAGATTGCTTGGAGCTACAGATTATAACACAGACAAGAGTTGCTTTCAAGAGGCTTTAACAATATACCCTGAATTGTTTAGAGACCAGTATTCACGAGATGTATTAAAGCAGACTAAAAAGAGCTTAGTTAAACAGGCCAAAGCTGGTCGGCTCAGAGTTAATGGCCATTATACTTTTCTCAGCCCTGATTTATATGCGTTTTGTGAATGGTTGTTTTTAGGTGAACGAGACCCTAAAGGATTGTTGGAAGATGGCCAAGTCTATTGTAGAGATTATCGTGATGGTGATGAGTTAGCTTGTTTGAGAAGTCCTCACTTGTATCGTGAATGGCCAATTAGAAACAATGTTCGGAATGAAGAGTTGGATAAGTGGTTTGGTATGACCAAATGTGTGTACACAAGTTGCCATGATACAATCTCAAGGATTCTTCAATTTGACGTTGATGGCGATAAAACATTGGTCATTAAAGACAGAGCTTTGACCAAGATTGCTAAACGCAATATGCAGAACATAGTACCTCTGTATTACGAGATGAAAAAGGCTAAAGGCGGTGAGTTAAGCAATCAGGCGTTGTATGATGGGATGACCAAGGCATACACAACTGGTAATATAGGTCCTATCAGTAATAATATCACTAAGATTTGGAATAATGGCCATGTGGGGCAACAAGAGGTTAATGTTGTGCGTTGGCTGTGTATGGAGAACAACTTTGTTATTGATGCAGCTAAGACTTTATACATTCCAACTCGTCCCAAGGAAATTGATAAAATCATTAAATCTTATACTAAGGCGAATGTGCCATATTTCTTTCAGTTCGCCAAAGATAAACTACCATCTCAGGTCGAGCAAGTAAATGAATCGGCCATGAATCGGTTGAGTTTGTCTATCCCAGACAGAAACATTCGGTATTGCAAGACGATTGGCCGATTTGATTATCGGATGTTAATGAAGCAAGATGTTGGATTTGACATTCAAGAGAGTAGTAAGATTGTTGAGCGGTATAAATATTACAATACTCACCAGAATTGTCTATTTAAGGCCGAAGATGAAAATCATAGTAATCAAGAGGACTTGTTTATGTATCAATACATTCGAGATAAGATTATTGAGGAAACAGGTGCCGAACTTGATTATGCGGTGAATACACTTGTGGCTTATCTGTATACTGTCCAAAAGACAGGCACAAAGAAAATGCTGTGGGCTTGCTTTGGAGATGTCATTGTTGCTAATCTTAAAAACAATGTTAGTGGCAAGGTGTGTCCCATCTGTGGGCGTAGATTTGAACCAAAACGTGGCAATCAAGATGTTTATTGTTCCGATGAGTGTTATGTAGAGGGCAACCGTCAAAAAACCAGAGAGCGGAAAAGTTTGGCGGTTGCAACCTCTGAAACCGTTGGGGCGCAAGGGTTTGGCGATTTTAGTGTGGTATAAAGTGATAGAATATTAGGGAAAAGGAGTAAAATATGGCTGGTTATAGCTCAAAAAAACCAAGGCTAACCCAAAAAGAGGTGGCCTATCAAATTTTTCTTAGGACAGGACTTCAAGCAGATATAATTAAGTCTGTTCTTGATATTTATGGTGAGATTATTCAAGAGGGGCTTTTGGGACAGGTTGAAGTTCCTATTCCGGGTATTGGGCATCTTAGTTGGAAACAGGTTGCTCCTCGTGCTGATGTGCGGAGATGGAATCCACAAGAGAAATGTTACACTGAACCTAAAGATGTTCCGGGCTTTCAAAAAACGGTGTTAAGATTAAGTAGCAGATGGGCTGAAAAGCAAAAAGAGGCCACATTGTTTGATGTAGGCGAAGAAAATCCGGCAAATACAAGTTTGGTCAATTATGACGAAGATGATGAAATTGATGATGAGGATGTAGACGATGGCACAAGTGAATAATTTTCATGGCATGATGACCACTAATAAAGAGTTTTTCAAACAAGCCTGCCGCTGGAAAGATAGTACATCTATCTATACTGCTGCTGAATGGTGGTCTGCTTTTCAAGAGGTCATTATTCGTGAGGTATTTTATAACGGGTGTTGTAGAGTGCCGGGGATAGGGACTTTTACGATAAAAGAGGAAGAAAGTCATTACATGAAACAGCGGATGCCGAATGGCAAAGAAGTAACATACCTTGTGCCGGGTCGGATTGTGCCGATATTTACGCCCGAAGATGATTTTATCAATGATGTGAATATGCAAGGCGTGACTAAACAATATCGTAAGAGGCTTAAAAAAGGGGCTTTAACTGAGCGTGATTATACAAGACAGATTAGGGCCGATAGTTTGGCGGCAAGTGCCTGTGTTGATGAAATGATTGAACAAAGACGAGAATCAGCAAAGAAAGAGTTTCAAAAGTTGCTTGAGAAAAAGAGAGAAGATAAGGCTAAGACTAACGAAAGAACGGCTGGCCAGTCAACTAATGCTCGTGCCGTAGTCCAAATGGATATGGAAGGCAATACTATTGCTGTGTTTGAGTCTATGACTGCTGCTGGTAACGCAACAGGAATTGATAAAATTTATATCTCTAATTGTTGCAGCCCATTTAGAAAGCAAAAGACGGCTGGCGGGTACAAGTGGAGATATGCTGAAAAAGAAGAAAAGGGATAATAAGATATGACATTATTGAGCAAAGCGCAGATAGCGACTCAAGAGCTTGAGGATAGAGTCATTAGCTATCAAGATTGGGCCGAGAAAGTGCTTGGCTCAGATTACAGAGACGTGTTTTCAGACGAGTATATCAGAAGGTCGGCAAAGGTCTTTAGTATCTTTTTGAAACATCTTGAGGATATGGGAGATACTGAGGCTGAAGGCGAGATGCAAGATATGTTGGAACAGCTCAAGGCCGAGAGAATTAAGATTCAAACGGCCAACCTTGAGTATAATGCTATCCAACGTGCTGAGGCCAGAAATGACCTGTTTAATGAACAGATTATTAAGGCGATTGAGCGTTTAGAGCCGATTAAGGGTGTTCGTCCACGGTTGAGTGTAGAGCCTTGTGATAAACATAGAACGGCCCTACTTGCAATATCTGACCTTCATGCTGGGTCTACGTTTACAGTAAAAGGAATTTACAACGAAATTGTAAACGAGTACAGCTATGACATCATGTGTGCACGGCTTTGGTCTATCATCGACAAGATTGAGGCTGATGATATTGTGTTTGATGATTTAACTGTGGCTATTTGTGGTGATTTGGTCGAGGGCATTCTTAGAGAATCAAGTCTGACTAAACTTCGTGAGCCTGTGACTGATACGGTTATTCGTTTGGCTGAGTCTCTAAGCGAATGGATTTATCAGTTATCTATTCGCCTTGAGAAAAAAGTAAATGTGGTTATTATTGGGGGCAATCACGATACTGTAAGAAGCCTTACCTCTCGTCCTATGTTTGAGGGCGAAAACCTAACCAAGATTGTAGTTGAGTTTATCAAACTACGTCTGCAAGATTTAGACTGGATTACAGTTGATGACTACCAAGATGTTGCTATCAAGAACATTCAGGGCGTTAATGTGATGTTCCAACATGGTGAGGATAAAGACCTCAAGACCACAATGGATTATTTTAGTAATCTATACAACATTGATGTCGATGAGATTGTAGCTGGCCACTTGCATAGAGGCGAAAGTAAAACTGTGGGTATTACTGAACTTGGTGATAGACAGTTGACTCGTGTTGGGTCTATTGTGGGTACAGACAGCTATGCTAAACAAATTAGAGCATCCGCACGGCCAAGTTGCTATATTGCTCTGTATGAGGAAGATAATGGCAAGACTTGGAGTCGCAATTATTATCTTTGATGATACAGACCTCGCTGCGCCTCTCAACGATGCGTACCATGGCGGGGTCGAACTCTAATTTGATTCAACATTTGCCACTGTTGAAGTTGATTACGTTACAGATGCTTGTGGGGCTTGTGACGGGCAGGGGCAAGTTTGAATATATGGGTTTACTTCAATGTTCTACGGACTTGAGGCCCTAAACTGAAATTGTCAGCCGAAAGGTGAGACATTAACTAAATTCTCAAATGAGAGGGGGTCACAACCTTGCGTCCAACTGTCAGAAAATATCTGACTAAAGTATGAGAGGAGGTGATTCTAAGGGCTATGCCCTGTATCTCTGGTAAGTGGTCTAAAGCCAAACTGCTAGCAAAACTGAATATAAGGAATTATCGGATATTCTTCATGGGGTGTGTGGGCTAAGGGAGACAACTTGGCCCACTCTTTTCCTATGCAGAGAAAGGGGAAACATGGCAGAGTTTAATAGGACTACACAAACATGGTGTGTAGGCTGTATGAAGCCAAAAGAAAAGACGGCCTTTATTCAAAGCCTTAACCCTCATCATAACATATATTTACCACTTTGCCGTGCTTGTCTTAACAGTAGATTTAAGCAATATCAGGAAGAACTAAAATCTGAGGGCGGGGCATTATGGTGTTTGTGTGCTGAGATGGGGTATCCTGTTATTAGAGAATATTATGATATGGCTGTTAGCCGCAAAAGTGGAGCGGCTAATGGTTCTACTTTGTTTATGGCTTATCACAATACACTCAAGGAACTGGGCTTTGTTATAGAAGGTTTTTGGCAGAGTGATATGAAGTTGAGTGACTTTGTGGATACTGGTGTAGAAAGAGAAAAAGTAGAGGATAAACCGCCTTTGGACTTGACTGAGATGGAACGTCTTTGGGGCAAGTTTGAGGTCGAGGATTATGAACTGTTAAACGCTTTCTTTGATATGTATACACAAGATTTGCCCAATATGGACACCGCCCTTGAGTTAAGATACAGAGATTTATGCAAAGCTGAGTTGCGCAAACGTAAGGCCGATGAAAACGGCGATATTGGTGAGATAACCAAAGCCGAAGAAAGTTTGCGTAAGAATATGGCTTTGCTCAAACTTGACAAATTTCAAGACAATAAACAGAGTGAAGTTGAAAAGCATATTGAACGTATGTGCTGGATGGTTGAAAATACTAAGCCATGTGAATGTGAAGATTTAGAAAAATATAAGGATTTTAGTGGTTTTGGTATTAAGTGGGCCGAGATTATGAGATGTATGAGGAATTTGTTGGCTGGGACTCGTGATTATCCTGAGATTCAAAAAGGTGAAGAATAATGCGTAGTCGAATGGGTGGGCTGCGTAGACAGTTCATGGAAAACAATCTCATAACTACTCAATTACGTTCATCTCATAAACTTACATCTCAAGAAAAAGAAGATAACATTATTAACTGGGTTACTCTGTTTCGCCGGAACTGGCATATTTTTGTAGACTTGGTATTGCAGATTAAATTAAAGCCGTTTCAGGCTTTGATGATATATCTGATGGGTGTTAGTGCTGTGTTCTTTGCTATTTGTAGCCGTGGTTTGTCAAAGACCTTTATGGTTGGTCTTGCTGCAATAGTAAAGATGTTACTTTACCCATACTCTGAGGTCATTATCACTGCATCAACCATTGCTCAGGCTAACGTCATTGTGGAGAAAAAGATAAGGGATGAACTGATTAAAAAGTTATCACCCTACCTATTGTTCTTGTACGAGAAAGAATATCTGGTCATTACCAAGAGTGATGATGGTTATAAGATAACTTGTGCCCTAAACGGTTCTACACTTGAGGTTCTACCGGCTAATGAGGGTTCTCGTGGCCGCAGAGCTACTTTGTTGGTTTATGAAGAGTGCCGTTTGTTGAAGAAAGGTATTATTGACTCAGTATTTGAAAAGATGGCGCATCCAAGACAAGCAAAGTATATCATTGAGAACCCTGAGTATTTTAATAATAAACGATGGACTGAAGAATGTCAATCTATTTATATCACATCCGCTCGTTATCGGTTTGAGTGGTTTTGGAGGACATTCAAAGATTGCGTGACAGGTTATTATAATGATAAAAAGACGCAATATAATGTTTTTGCTGGTGATATATTCTTGTCTATTGCGAATGGTCTAAAAACGTGGGGCGATTTGCGCCGTTCAAGAAAAATGTCAAGCGATATGGATTATCGCATGGAGGACTTGAACGAGATGATAGGTGAAGCTGAGGACGCTTTCTTTAAGATTCAGAATTTTAAAGAAAATCAAACACTTGAACAGGCGTTTATACCGCCTACCAGTATAGACATATATACAATGAAAGACTTGGGTAATGCTCCTAAGAAAGATAATGAGTTGCGTTTGGTAATCACAGACTACGCTTTTGCTAACACAACCTCTCGTGAAGCAAACGATAATACTATTATTATGTTGATGTCCTTACATTGGAAAGGCAACCGATTCGAGCGTCATGTAGATTATATTGAGGGACATCCAGCCAGTGATAGTTTGGGTGCTGCTGACCGAGCAAGAGAACTGTTTTGGGATTATCAGGCTGATTATTATGTACCAGACCTTCGTAGTGGTGGCGAAGTCCTCTATAACCGCATGACTATGCAATGGGAACATCCTGAACGTGGTAATATGTGGAACTCTTGTGGTTTTACTGTTGTAAATGACAAAGATTTACACGTTGTTCCAAGTAATAAGATAGATGACTTAGTGGGGCGCACAGTTGATAAAAACGCCTTGTCTTGCATTATTCCTGTTGTTGGCACAAGTGAACTCAACGCTATTATGTGGGTTGAGTTGAAGAAACAACTTGAGAGTAATAATATTAAGTTTTTGATACCTACTCAGAATAGACAAGAAGTGCTTGAGGACAATGGTCGGTTTTTTGAGTTGTCAAGTGAGGATTTGGCAAAAGAGCTCGCTCCATATGGTCAAGTTGACTTGATGATACAAGAGGCTGTTAATTTGAGCGCCGAGTTTAAGGATGGCCGGGTGAAGTTGAAAGAACCCCGAATGGGAACTAAAGACCGTGCTGTTTGTTTATCTTATGGCAATTATATTGCCAGTAAACTTGAAAACAAATACAATCAATCTATGCAAGAAGATGACTTGGATATAGATGATATTCAACTTGTCTTTTAATCTAAAAGAAAGGAGTGTGACAAATGCCTGAAAAATTAACTAAATCTCAGGTTCAAGATGTTATTGATTTTGCGGCTGGGCTGGCTTATGGTGAGATGTATAATGTATGGTCGCCTTGGCTGAGTAATGCTATTCTGCAAGACCTTAATAATGATGCAAGAGAAGCAACATCTAAGGCTGTTAGGCAAGCATTGTCTGATTATCGCAATAACGCAGAAAACATTCAGAGTTATATGGAATACATGAATGTTTTTGATATGGTTTTTGCGAAAACCGTCAAAAACTATGCCAATGCTTTGGCCTTTGACCTACAGTGTGTTTGTATCAATGCTGATGAATCTGATTACGATACAAAGGCATATAAGGATGATAAACGGCGAATTGATGACTTTCTGCTAAAGTTTGACTATAAGGGCGAGTTTAGAAAAGTAGTTGAACAGGTTTTGTTGCATGAAGTATATTATTGCTGGTGGCGTAAAACCAAGTGGGGCAATAAAGGTCAGATGCGGTATGCGTTGCAAATGTTACCACAAGATTATTGTATGATGACTGCAATGAGTGATGTCGGGCCATTGTTTGACTTTAATATGCAGTATTTTTTGAATCCGGGCGTTGACATTGATAGCTTTGACCCTGCCTTTAAGAAATATTATAAGCGTGTATTTAGTGAAAATGAGTCTTTTAAAGATTATCGCCCTACTAATCCATTTGCAGACCGTGTTGGTACTTATGCTATGTGGACGCAGACAAGCCCTAATGATGGCGCTTTCTGTTTCAAAATGAATCTTAGCAACTTTAACACCACACCTTATCTTGCTCCTCTGTTGAAAAACGCTATTACCGATGACGAAGTTCAACAGTTACAGTTGGATAAAGACATAAATGCCGCTTATGGTATTTTGGCTGGTGCTATTCAGTTGTTCGATAATGCTAAGTCTGGCACACAGAAAAACCAATTTTCAATAGACCCCAAGACTTTGGGTGCTTTCATGTCTAAGGTAAAACAAGGTCTTGGCAACACAATTAAGGTTGCGGCTATGCCTACCAAGGACAATAATTTCTATCAGTACAACGATAGTAATCCTTCAATGTACACTACTCAGGTAAGCTCTACTGCTGGTGTTGGCAGCAATGTAAGCCGGGTTATTTATAGTTCTGATAGAATGTCTAATGCTGAGATTGAAGCTGGGCAGAATGAAACTTATCAAACTATGCGCCCTCTATATGACCAATTTAGCAAGTTTATGAATTTCTTTGGTAATCAACTTACTAAGAAGTTTAAGTGGCAGTTTGTGTTTAATGGGTCTACTTATCGTAGTGAGCGCCAACAGAGATTTGATAATGTGATGAAATTAGCTGATAAAGGTCTTGTATTCGATAGTTCTGTTTATGCGTCTTTGATTGGCATGAACCCCGTTGTATTTGAGAAGAGCCTAATGGTAAGTAAGAACAGCGGGTGGCTTGATAAGTATAGCCAGCTTATGTTGAACACAAACACAACGGCTCGTGGAGACACGGGCGGTCGGCCAACTAAAGATGATGGTGATTTATCTGATTCTGGCGAAATGAACCGTGACCAGTAAGAAGGTGAAAGATATGTTAGTGACACAAAATACGATTAACGCTGTTACAGAACTTATTGGCGAGTGCTTTAAGATGAATCGTCATTTAGATAGATTGGTTAGCGTTCTTGGTGTTAAATTCGCATATAATCAGACTGCTAATTTGGTGCACCATGGTATTGCTCATTATTACCCTGCTTTGTCTGATTTGATTGGCGAGAAATGTTTGGAGCGTTACAATATCCCCGTCTACTATGCGGCAACACCTGAAGGTGGCCAAGACTATAGCTCTGTAATCGAGATTATTAAAGACCTTGAAAAAGTTAATATTGATTTCCAAGCAATGATGATGGGTTGCGCTAAAATCGCCTTTGATAATAATGATATTCATGTTTACGCAGATTTGCTTGATTTGCTTGAAGATGTGAATAAAATTGTAGAGCAAGTGATATTGCTCAGTGATAAGATTGATATTTATGGCAATAGCCCTGCCTATGACCACGATATTCCTGACTTCTGGATTCTTGGGGAGAATAAGTAATGGTTATTAGAGATACACCATCTGACCTGAGTAAATATTTTATGGCTGACGAAGATTCAGCGTTTGCTATTCATCAAGCCGGTGTCGCCCCTTCTTATATGGATAATGGGGCCGTTTATTTTAAAAAGTCTAATAAATTAGACAAAGTGTTAAAAAGACTTGGCGTTGTCGAGTCTTGATATAATCTTAATAAAGAAGTGAGGTGAGATGTTGGAAAAACTTATTAACTTTGCTGTTGATACTATTCAGCAGATTCAATTTGACGATTACGATGAAAAAGAGTTCGCAATCGCCAAAGTTGGTTTTTTAAGCACACGGCCAAATAGTCATGGGCTTGAGATTTCTGAAGAAGTATTGAGAGAATGTGCAAGCACGGTTTTAGGCAAGTGGATGGTGGCCAAGATGAATTGGCTTGGCACTGATGCTACTACTCATGTCCCCTCTGAACACATCATGGGGTCTTTCCCCAAAGACCAAGATGTAGAATTTGTAGAGGACGATGATGGGTATTTGAGAGCATACGCAACCGCTATTATTTCTAAGCGCTATGCAAAAGATTATTGCAAGATGTTTGATGACGATAATGAACGAGCGGTTAGCGTTGAGATGTCTGTTATCACTGAAAATGGCGAAGATATAAATGACAAGGTTTTATCTTTTAATATTGTAGGTGTAACCACTCTCGGAAAGAACGTAGCTCCATCGTGTTCTGAATCCGATGTAACTATGATTCGTTTCTCTCAAGAAGATGCAGATGCTTATTTTAACAAAATGAATGAACATAATCTCACCCCCTTGAAAAAGTTTGCCAAGGAGCGTATTGAAAGTATGGCTAAGACTTATAAGATTGATAAATCCAAAGAGGCTATGTCTGAAAAGGCATGGGGCGAAGTGGATAAAACGGCCATGAGAGATAAGATTATGGAGGCCAGCAACAAGGCTACTCTTGTTAAGGCTGTCTATATGCTTGTCGAAGATGGTTGGGAAGAAGCTCCCTCTGAACATCTAAAGTATCCAGTTATGGAACTTAAAGGGGACACTTTTGTATACAACCGGGACGGCCTTGCCTCTGCTCTTGGTTATGCCAAGAAAGAGGATGAGACTACCGTTGTAAATAAAATTGAAAAGATTTATAAGAAACTTGATTTGGATGACAATGAAGGTGGAAAGGAGGAAAAGATGGCTGAGATTGAATTTAGCGCTGTAAACATTGGCGACCTGTGGGGGCGTGTTTATGCTGCTATCCATGAGCATGATGCTTGGGACTATTGTATTCAGGGCATTTATGAAGAGGATAATCAGAAGTTCGCTATTATTGCCGACCGTGACCAGAAGTTATATCGTCTTGATTTTAGTTTAACTGAGGAGGGTATGACTATTTCTGATGAACTAACTGAAGTTAAGCAAGAGTTCACTGATACTGATAACATTAAGAAGTTTGCTGAGCCTGAAAATGTTGAACAGTATACCAAGTTCGCCGAGCCTGAGCAAGAGCCTGAAAAAGAACCGGAGGGAAAACCCGAAACTAAAATGTCTGAGGATGAGATGATGGCCAAGATTGCCGAGCTTGAAAAGAGCATTGAGGAACGTGACCACATCATCATGGATAAGGAAACTGAGCTTGAGGAACTACGGGCTTATAAGGCCGCTGTTGTTGCTAAGGAAATGGCTTGCCGTGTGGATAGTGTTATGGAGGAAGTTCGTACTTATATCAACGATGAGCAATTTGCAGAGTTTAAGGCGGAAGGCCTGTCTTGTGGCGAAAATGATATTGATGCTTGGAGCAACAAGGTCAAGGCCACTTGCTTTAGTGAAGTAAAGAAAAACATTAAGAAAGATGATAAGGGTGTATTTAGTTTTGCTATGCCCAAGGTCATTAAACATTCTGACCCCAACAGTATTTGGGAAAAACTTGAAAACAAGTAATACTCTGGTTTGAGGAATAATTATCCTCCACCGAACTAAAAAATTATTGTTATAAAGGAGAAATTTAATTATGGCTAAGAATCATACCGTGTTTAACGGCACTCATGCAGCTTTCTGGGACGTAGATTCTCTAAACCTTGTCGGCATCGCTGCTACTGAAATTGATAACGGCACTTTCCTGACTCTGGGTGCTATGTCTCCCGCTAGTGACGGTGCTTACGAGTTTACTGTGACTGCTGATGCTAACCCTGACCTCGTTGCTGGCACTCCTCCTCAGGGCTACAACGTGGATGCTCAGGTCTATGACGACCCCCGCTATTTCACCAATGAGGCTGGCAAGCCCATCTCTGTTAAGCGTCTAATCAAGGGTGACTACATTGAACTGAGCGAAGGTGCTTTCACTACCGCTCCTGCTACTAACAAGTATGCTAAGGTTGTTGTTGGCGGTAAGTTAACTGCTCAGGCTAACGATACTGGTGCTGATTTCCAGATTGTTGGCACTCGTACCATGGATATTGGCGGCGAATTTATTCCTACTTACGTCCTGATGAAGCTCGCTTAATTTAAGCATTTAACCAAATTTAATAAATAATAAAGGAGATTATAAATATGTCTGTTATGCCTAATGAAGTTGTGGCTTTTGCCAAGGGCGATACCACTTTCTATACTGCTTTCGCTGACTATCATAATCACAAGGCCGCTGAAGAGTGGGGCCAGAACATGGGTTCTTATGATAAGTCTCGTACCATTGCTGAGAAGGCTCCTCTGATTCGTGAGGCTTATTTTGCTGAGCTTGAGCGTATCTCTGGCCAGAAGATTGACAAGAACAATATGGATGTGGCTCTGGCCAACCCCATGCTGCGCTATGCCAACTTTGCTCTGATTAATGCCACTATCAACGTGGTTCTACCCGCTTATGTTCAGGCCACCTTTGCTCCCTTCGTGGATTTCCGCACTGTTGGCTACGCTGATGTTGTAAACCTGAAGATTCCTCCCAAGACCCTGTATACTGTGTCTCGTGGTGCTCGTGGTGAGCGTACTTCCTTCCGTCAGAAGAAGTACGCTGGTAACGTTGAAATCAGCCCCGTTGAGCATATCATCACCACTTATGTTGATATGGCTCGTGTTCTGGCTGGTAAGGACGACCTCGCCGAAGCCGTTCGTGCTATTATCATCTCTATCGAGCTTGATATGAACGCTGAGATTATTGCTTCTCTGAACGCTGGTCTGGCTGCTGGTACTTATCCCACTCAGTTCAAGGAGACTGGCGCATTTGACGGCAAGAAGCTGGTTCAGCTTGCTCAGCGTGTTCAGGCTTATAACATGATGGCTAAGCCTGTTATTATGGGCACTGCCGCCGCTCTAATGAACGTTCTACCCGATAGCACTCTAGGTGGTCGTCTGGTTATTGATGGCCGTGACCCCGTTGTGTCTTATGTGAAGGACTTCTATGGTTTCGGTATCTATGAGCTGCCTCAGGCTCCTACCGGCTCTGCTGATTTCGGTATGGCTCTGGATGATAACACCCTGTATGTTGTTTCTGCCGCTGTTGCTAAGCCTGTTGTTATGGCTATGAGCACCACTCTAACCAATAGCAATCAGTTCTATGACAATGCTGACATTTCTCAGAATTTCACCCTTCGTAAGTCTTATGCCGCTGAGTTCGTTGGCGCTGCTTATGTTGGCGAGTACAAGATTACTGAGTAATCTTTAACTTTTATTAAGGGGCCTGAAACATGGCCCCTTTTTTGAATTAAATGGAAAGAATGGAGATTAAATAAAATGGCTAACACTAAGAAAGTTAAGTCCGCAGAGGCAGAGGTTGTTGAAACTGCTGAGGTTACTAATTCCGCTATTGAGGAGAACGAGGCTCTAAAGGCAAAGATTGCTGAACAGGAAAAGCAGATGGCCGACTTGATGGCCCAAATCAAGGTTATGATGCAAGCTCAGGCCGCTACCAATCCTGTAAATATTGAGGAAAAGGCGGCTCGTGGTATTAAGTTTATTAGCCTTGTACCCGGTGGCCTAACCCTCAAGGGCAACAGAATGTATCACATTGATAAGCAGTTTGGCTATAAGATGATTCCTGAGTCTGAGGCCAGAGCTATCCTGTCTAATATGCCCAACACTATCGCAAGTGGTATGGTGTATATTGCAGACAAGGAATTTGTGAATAAGAATGACCTGAGTGGCGTTTATGAGGAAATTTTAAGTGATAAGCAACTCAAGGAACTGCTTCAGCAGAACGCTAACGATGTTTGTGAGATTTATAAGCAAGCGTCTATGGCTCAGAGAGAAATTATTGTGGATATGGTTGTTAATCGTAAGCTAAACGGCCTACCTATTGATGCTAATATCGTTGTTGAGATTGGCAAGCTCTGTGGAAAGGATTTAATGAGCATTACACCTGAAGAAGAGGAATAAGGGGTGATGTTAGTTGACAAGTTTCGACCAGATTGAAACGTTGGCCCTCAGTATTGTTGAAGATTATAAGCTGAATAAACTTTTTGAGAATAGCTATGATAATTTTCAGAAATTCTGTGACGGCCTACTTTTTAACGCCCTTCCTCAATTTACTGAATGTCGGCAAGACCTAACTTATAACGTTGAAACTCGTGAGTTTGGCGTTGATTTAACTAATCTTGAGATTTATATTCTTTCTCGTTATTGGGTGGTTGCTTGGTGGGAGAGAGAAAACAACAATGCGGCGCAGATTGCGTTAAAGCTGGGTATTAAGAATCAGTATTCTTATAACAGCGAATCTCAGAATTTTAAGGAAAAGCAAAATGTCATTGATAAGCTAAGAGAAGAAGTCGATAGGGCAACACAAGAGTATCTACTACTTGACCTTGATTCTTACGGTTTTTAAGGCGGTGAGGGCATGAGTCAGAATAAACGGGTAGATGGAATTTATAAAATTTTGCCCCTTTTTGAAGCGACTATTCGTGAAAAAGATGATTTTGCTTTGCAGTGTTATCGGTCTTATTTAAGTCGAGTATATATTCAGTATGTTGGGCGGGGCAATGAAGAAATCTGTGATTTAATCAAAGGGCTTATTCATTTGGGTGATGAAGCTAAACAAGAGGACGTTCGGCGTGTTGTCTTACACATGATTAAGCTCGTTGAGAAAGAAAAGGAGGGCTATCGTCATGCCTATCGAGTATAGCACTATTGGCGGGGCCACTCCAAACGATTATTACCGGGATTTGGCTCAAAATTTTATTAATCAATCTTGGGACAATACTGCTGCTAAAACGCCTGAGAATGGTGGAGAAATCAAAGAACAGGCCGGAATTGGGTCTGATGAATATAAGATTATTGACGCATGGGTTAAGACAACTGTTGGCGATGTGACCACTGGTATGAGAGATTCGGGCGATTTCCTCAAGATTTATTTCCGTGATATTGAACATGAGGTTCCTCGTGGGCTGTATTATCAGTTTTATAATTCTTGGTGGATTTGCAATGAATTTGGCCATTTCAGCGGTATTGCTCAAGATGCTGGGTTAAGAAGATGCAACAACGTTCTAAAAATCGTTGACCCTGAAAATGGTTCAGTGTTTAGCGTCCCTTGTGTGGTTGATTATGATATGTCAAGCCCTTCTGTACAGGTGTCCCGATATGTCTTAACACCAAACAACCATGCTACTGTTATGGTACAAGGCAATGTCAATACATTACGGTTGTTTAAGACTAATACAAGATATGTTCTTGGTGGTCGGCCTTTTAAGCTATATGGTTATCAAAACGCCCTGAATCTTAACTTAACTACAGACTATGATACTTTACTGTATCTTGATTTGTATTTGGACGAGATTCACGATGGCGATGATTTGATTAATGGCGTGGCTTATAATGGGGACTACAACTATAAGGTCAAAATTAACTCCACTGACATGACATTAAGTGCTGGTTCTACTGGCGCTCTCACTGTTGATGTTGTGTTAAATGGTAAAGAGGTTAATAGGCCGGTTATTTGGGAAACAAGTGATTGCAAGGTTGTCACGATTGACCAGAACGGCAATTATACTGTGGTTGGTGAAGTTGGCCAGAGTGCGGATATTGCCGTTGTATTGAGTGGCAATGAGGCCGTCACAGACAGTATTAAGATTACTGTAGGTGAACAAGTTGTTGAGCCTGAGATTTATCTTGACCCGGCTTTTAATAAGATTAGAGAATATCAAACTATTGAGTTTAAGGTGAAGGTATCGGTAGGCGGCAAAGAGATTAAGCCTGATACTATTGGAGTGGGCTTAGAAAATAATGGCAACGAATACTTAGGCATTACTCAAACTACGTCTGGGTGGGAAATGACTTGCTATAAAAGAAGCTCTGCACCAATATCAGTATTGGTTGACGTTACAAGCCTGTCGTACAATATCAGCAAGACAGCCAAGTTTGATATTCAAGCTGTAAGTATGATGGGATAAGGAGGTAAGTTATGTATAATTCATTATCGGCTTTGCCTTATATTCCATATAATATACTTGTTTATCTTGCCCGTCAAGATGCGGCTGAAGATTTGTGGAAATTGCTGAAATATAATAGTTATGATGCCCTATCCAAGCCCAATTTGACTTTTGACCAAAAGTTAGAGTTGATTTGGCGAAATGGGCCTCAAGAGAAATTTGGTGTGTTCTTTACGCCACTTGTAGAGGATGCTATTTGCAAAAGCAAGTGTGTGCTTAAAATCTATGACTATTATATTCATGCTAAAGAGCTATATAGCAGCACAGTAGTATATGCGTTTGACTTTTTGTATGGAGGCCAAATGAGCCTTGTAGAATATAATGGAATCCCTGTTAGTAGGGGTGATTTGTTTATTAACAGGGTGATGACTGTGTTGAATGGCGCTGAGGTTGGCGGCGTTGGTAAATTAACGTTCCTTGATGATATGTCAAGATATGCATTAGGCCGTGCTACCATTGGCAATTCCAAAACATTCACGGGTGTTCAGCTTTTCTTAGCTGTTAATGTTGGAGATACAGGTGAGGAGTATGGGTGCGAATCTTAATTTAGACCTATATCGCAAAGCATATTTTTACTTTGACCTCCCTGTTGAATATAAAATAAAAGATAAAACATTACTTATTTATCCCATCACTGTAAAAGACAGTGAAATTTTTTTATCAAGTATGTCTGTAATAGATATTGATAAAAACGCTTCAGATTCAGTCGAGATTATTCAGATGTCTTATTTGGCCTTTATTTATAAGATTTTATTTCAAGACGAAATTAACATAAGTAAATTTGTCAATATTCTCAAGTATTGCTTACACGTTGAAAACCCTTATGTGGGATTTGATGACAATTCAAGGCCGTATTTGAAGATAAATGATGACTTTTCAATAGGGCCGAAAGATTTTGACAATATTCGTAGAATCATTATGTATCAGAATTTGATACATTATGATGATGAGTATATCAACCCTGAGATTAAGAAGATGATGGCTGAGGTTGATGCTGTAAAAAACGCTGGTGTTGAATCGCCCACTATTGAGCGGCGCATGGCGATTATTACAGCGCATTGTGGGATAAGTAAACAAGAACAAATGAATATGACTTATAGAAGTCACAGTCTGTTGTTTGAGGAAGTTTATGGTGAGGTTGAGTTTGAGACAACTCGGCCTATTTTACTATATGCGGGTAAGGGTAACGAAATTGACCATTGGATTTTCAAGAAAAAGAAGGATAAATACGATGGTTATATGACGGACGCCGACAGTTACGCTCAATCTATGGGTAGCGATAGAAACGCTATAAAAACGGCTTCAAGCACAGAACAAGGAGACAAATTGTCTCAGCAATATAATAACTTTGTAAATAAATAAGGAGGATGTTATAATGGTACAGAATCATTATCTTGCTGGTGTTGGCACTGCTCTGTTGTTTAAGGGCAATGACCTCATTGGCGTTGCTAAGACTCTAACTGAGTCCACCTTCAATTTTGCTATTACCGCTGAGGACATCCGTGGTGGTAGGGGCAACGGCCTACTCGGTCGCTATTTCCACGATTCTACTCTGACTGCCACTCTGACTGACGCAATGTTCGACCTGAACTATATTGCTCTGTCTCTTGGTGTTAATGTTGAATCTGGTGGCCTGTCTGTTAAGGAAGAGGAGCTAAAGGTCGGCGCTAATAACACTGTCACCACTACCGAGACCCCTGTTGCTTTTGACGGCACTATGATTGGTTGGTACAAGAAGCCCACCGACACTGATTGGACTATCGGTACTATTGCCGGTAATAAGATGACTATTACTGGCGGCACTCAGGATGCTGTTTATTGCGTCAAGTATTTTTATCAGAATGTCAATGCTAAGAGCATCACCATCAAGTCTCAGTATGTTCCCGCTACTCTACACGTTGTTGTTCTAACTGACCTGTATAGTGGTAAGGTTGGTACTCAGTCTGATGCTACTCGCTATGGTCGTCTGATTGTTGATATTCCTCAGTTCCAGCTTGACGGTTCTCAAGACCTATCTCTGACTGCCACTTCCGCTGCAACCGTGTCTCTGTCTGGTCAGGCTCTTGCTGTACTGGATGGCGCTACTTGTGAGGATGACCCCTATTATGGCACTATGACTGAAGAAATTTATGGTGCTAAGTGGCAAGATGACGTTATCGCTCTGGCTATTGAGAACGCTGATATTGAGCTTGCTAAGAGCGGCACTGAAGCTCTAATTGTTCGTGCTGTTTACGGTAAGGGTATGGCTTCTCAGCGCAAGGATAGCAGCAACTTTAATTTTACTGTCGAGACCTCTCCTGCGGCTACCGCCACCGGCGTTACTGTAGGCGCTGAAGGCGTTGTATCTGCTGGTACTGTTAACGGTGCGGCTGTTATTGAGGTTACTCTAAAGAACGCTCCTAACGTACCCCCCGCCTTTGCTACCGTAACCGTTACTGCTTAATTTAATCTTTCTTTTGGGAGGGTCGGTGAATAACCTTCCCTCCCTATTTTTTAAGGAGTAAGAAATGTGTGAATATGTAAGTGGAAATCAATGTAGAGTGACCCAATCTGTATGCCCTTATATGTATTACTGTGATAAGATTAAGGGCTTTAAGCCCTCACCTAATATGCCTGACGATTGCAAGGTCAAGCAACAAGCAAATACCCCAACAGGGTATTGCAGAGTGAGAGATGAGCGTAAAGGTTGGTTATATATTGATTATAATGACATAACTATTAAGGTAAAAAATCCATTTGACCACACACCTCTTTATGTCCGTGTTAGGAAAATGAAGTCCGGCGAATATAAATTAAGAGAGTGAGGGAGCGATAATGGCAGAGGGCGAAACCAGCAAAATTTACGCAAAATTAGATGACCATGACCACAGAATCACCCAACTTGAAAGTACACGGCCATTTCTTCAAGATTTAATTCAGCGTAGTGTCAAAAGCAATGAGCTTTTGACTCAGACTATGCAAGATGTTCAGATGTCTATGGTTAAGCTAAATGATAAAATGGACGAACAAGCAAGAGAAATGAAAGAAATGAAAGCAGACTTTGAAAGGGCTAATAAGACTACGGCTGAGAAGTTGACCACTGTTGAGTCTAAGGTAACAACTTTGGAAGAGGCTGGTAAGTTTGATATTCGGGCTTATTTAAAGCATAATTTTCCTTGGATTGTGGTTGTTTTAGGTATGGGTGCTTTATATGTTTCACAATATGTGAAATTTTGATTGAATGAAAGGAATGAATGGAATGGTAGAGTTAAAGGAAAAGGTAATCCATAGCAATACTTATGATATTGATATTCGGCAATATTTAACTTATGCCCAGATTCAGCAGATTGTTAATGCGGTTGAGATGGCAAGTAAAGAAGACGATAGTTGGTCTGCAAGGCAGACTAATATTGATATGCTTGTACTGATGCACGCTACTGATATTGGCAAAGAGAAACTTGAGGAAGTCGGCCATGAGATGTTTGTTATGAGCGGGCTTATGGACTGTGTAAGAGATAATGTTATCAACATTGATGAAGTTTACAATGCGCTTGACTATACAGAATCTTTGACTCGTGCTGGTTATAAGCTACTGAAAGATGCCTCTAAAGTTGTCAAGACTGATGCTTTTAAGGCCGCAATGAAAAATTATGGCAAGTGATGCGAGAAACGATGCTCAAGTCAAAGCCATGCTCATGCCAGCATTAAAAAAGGCCGTTGATTATGTTGTCAAGCAGATTTTGGCTGAAAACGAAAAGTTGATTCAGCAGATTGTTTATGATGGATATACCCCTGTTGAATATGAGAGAACTGACCAATTCAAAAAAGCGTGGGATACTAATACACATATCACAGGTGATATGGTGACAGGTGAGATGGTTTATGACCCTGATAAGATGACGGCTTATGGTAATCACCATGTGTCTATTGTAGATGGCCAACCAATACAAGAATATTTGGCCGATATTATCTATGAGGGGTTGGCTGGTGCTATCTATCAAGAGGGGTATGCTAAAAACAGTAAACGGTTTAAGGGGCAAGCATGGACTAAAAAGCGCAATGTATGGAACGCACTTATTAAATGGCTTGGGCCAGATAAAATGAGAAAACTATTTGAAGATGGTATGAGGAAGCAAGGGTTGAACTTTACCCGACATAAATCTGCCATTTTCTTTGTAAAAGATTAGGAGATAGTTTATGGTGGTTTGCGGAATTGATGCGTCCACTAAGAGTACGGGTTGGAGTATCTTTGACGGAAAAGAACTGGTAGCTTATGGCGTGATTAAGCCCGAAGGCCAAGATTGGCGTGAACGCACTATTAATCAAGCCCCTAAGCTAATAGAGATATTGAATAAATATCATCCTGATAAGATATATATGGAAGATGTGCCCTTAAAGGTGCAGAATCCTAAAGTCCTTGTGCAGTTAGGCGCTGTGCAAGGATTTTTTTATGGTGTTGCGGCCTCGTTTAATATACCTATTGAGTTTTTGATTCCAAGTCAATGGCGTAGTCCAATGGGCTTGTTTGATGGGACAAGAAATGGTACTAAACGGGCTGAAATGAAAAGAAAGTCAATAGAAAAAGCCAATGATTTGTTTGGGCTTAATTTGGTGTGGAAGTCTGATAGTAGCAAGTTTAATCAAGATGACCAAAGTGATGCCATATTGATTGCTTACAGCCAAGTTAAAGTTAAGCATATTGGCAAGCCAAATTCACTATAAAGGAGTGAGTGAATGGCGATAATTTACAATGATTGCTATACCGTTTATGCGCATATTAACAAAATAAATGGTAAAATTTATATTGGTATAACTTGTAGAAAACCAGAGTTGCGATGGGGAAAACAAGGAAACCGTTATAAAGATAATCAATATTTTTACTCGGCTATACAAAAATATGGTTGGGATAATTTTGACCACGAAATTATTGCTTCTAACTTGACAAAGCAAGAGGCGGAGAATTTTGAGCGTTTATTGATTTTGTCTTTCGGGACATATCAACCAAGCAAAGGGTATAATTTAGATATGGGCGGTACTTCATCTGGACGAGCCTCTTTACAGACTCGTGAGAAACAAAGAATTGCTCATTTAGGCAAAAAAATGCCTGTTGAACAGAAAGAAAAAATTGGGCAAAAATCTAAAGAGATGTGGGAGCGAGAAGATTTTAAGGAAAGTCAATCTGAAACGATGAAAAAGTTTTGGGCCGATGAACAATTTCGTGCGAATATGAAAGAAGCTCGAAAAAATTGTCGTCATGATACACGCAATGTTGGTGTTATTTACCAAGGGAAAATATTTCGCAATGTAAAAGATTTTTCAGAATGTTACCATCTCAACAGATATACTGTTAATAATTGGCTTAATGGGAATAATACTATGCCTTTATCTTGGTGGGAGAATGGATTAAGAAATCAAGAGGATAGTAGAAATGAAAAAATACGCCCTCGTTTCAAAGAAAAAAGGAGGGAATAGTAAATAATGGCTCAGTATAGTATACTTGTAGACGTTAATCTACAAACACAACAAATTAAAGAACAACTAAGTAAAATAAAAGGCGCTAAGATTGACCTTGACACAAGTAGCGTTAAGCAAGCAAGCAAAGATATTCAGGATTTAGAGCTTAACTTTAACTCAGCAAATGAGGTATTCTCTAAAACTATAGATATCATAAGTTCGCTTGCAAGTCAAGTATTAGAGCTTGATAATTCCATAACTGAATTTAAGAAAGTATCTGATTTATCTGGCAGTTCCCTTGATGACTATGTATCTAAGTTGTCAAAGATGGGGCTGGCAGTAGGACGAACCGGTAAACCAAATCGGTCTGAGCCGGGGTGATGGGATGGTAAACCAGCACCGAGAACAGCTCCTAAACCCTTGAAAGCCTCAAGAGCCTTACAACTACAATATAGGATGAGATATGTCTATATGAATGTGGGAAACTATTACAACTGTAAGGATGGTATATGGGTGAAAGCCCTAAGTACTGTTAAAAAGGGCAGATTGGGCACGAAGTCCTGATGAGGGATGTGTCAATCGAGTATACAGAGCGGCCCTCCAATTATAGGGGTGAAGAATTACTCAGGCAAAGCCTGAAAAACTTTGGAAAAATTATTGACATTTAATCTTTTATATGATATTATGTATTCACATTAGAAAGGAGTATATAATATGATTGGTACTGTTATTTGGTTTGTGTTATGTTTGATTATGGGCGTTCAGGCTAACAATGTTGTTTTGGCATTGGGATTTTGGCTGTTTACAATGGCGTTTGTTGCTCTATCTACTGGTAGCAGTCAAAGCACCAGACACCAATTCAGACAGCAAAATGAATATGACAATGCTTATCGCAACTATGTCAAAGAACGCAAGGAATCTAAAAAAGGTACAATCGAATTTGAAGAAAAGATTAAGCGTTAATAATTAGCCGTCAGAGATGGTTAGTGCGGCGACTGAATACCGTAAGAATGGATTTAATGACAAAGATGCTGCTCAATTAGCACAGGTCAGCTCTATGTTCCAAAACGTAGCAGATGAATCTATTTCTACTGGTGATGCTGCACAGTTTTTAATTTCTCAGTTAATAGCGTTTAATAAAACAACTGGCGATGTAGAAGGCAATGCTATGCACATTGCTGATGCACTAAATGAGGTAGCAAACAACTTTGCCGTAGGCACTGGCGATTTGGCAACTGGCCTCAAAGTGGTCGCTTCTTCGTCCGCTGGTATGAATAATAGTTTTGAGCAGACCATCGGCCTCATGACCGCAATCACGGAACAAACAAAGAACGCAAGCAAGGCTTCTCGTGGCCTTAACGCTATCATGGCTAACCTTGCTCAAGTTCTGGATGATGCTTCGTCTAACGGCAAGAAAATCACAGAAATCTTTGAACAGCTTGGCGTTGAGATGTATGAGAACGGCCAGCTTAAAAGTGGCTATGATTTGCTTGCCGGGTTGGCTGAAAAGTGGGACACTCTTGACAATAACAGTCAAAAGTATATTGCTACTACAATAGCGGGTGAACTTTCGCTCCTTCAAGGTTAAATGACGGGAATCTACTTAGAGCTTCATAAACCAAGTTAATACAGGAATGTGTTAATGGCATGACTAATTATCATGGTATGGTAAAATATATGAAGATTGAGGAATCCGCAACCAAGCATCCAGAACGGATGAAGGCTCAACGACTATCCCATTGGTCGGGTATCCAAGCCGACAACAGGAGTACGGCCCATTAGTCAAAGGGTGGGTGAGAATCCCTTAAATGGAAATGCCTTGACGTTGTTTTAGAACAACGAAGATATAGTCTGTACATCACGGGAAATCCATGAGAAAGAAAGTTGTAAAAATATTGAAAGGAGGTAATATTAATACTAAAATTAGAAAATTATGAAAAGCTATTTATTCAAAAAGGATATGAACCTTTAGAATTAATAAAAAATACTAAGATGAAAATTAAATGCCGAGATAAACAAGGGTTTTTATATTTCGCCTCTTATGATATGCTAAGAGATAAAAGAACAAAGTCTTTGGACAAGTTCAAGAAACAGAACCCTTTCAAACCATATAACATGAGATTATATGCAAGTATGGTACAAGAAGGCGTACAGATTTTGTCTACAGACGAAGAATTAAGAAACGCCTCAAAACAACTTGTCCGTTTTGTTTGCCCAAAATGTGGCGAAGAATACTCTAAAAATTGGAGTCATTGGATTGCTCAGAAAGATAATTGCCATTTTTGTCCAATGTGCTCCAGAAAAGAGTCATCTTATGAGTTCTTAGTAGACAAATGGCTTAAAGAAAACAATTTAACTTACGCTCGTGAATATTGGTTCGAAGATTGCAGAGATAAGCGTGTATTGCCTTTTGACTTTGTAGTATGGATGGATAAAGGGCTTGTGTTAATAGAAGTTGATGGATGTCAACATTATTACGAAAATCCAATGTTTACAACTTTTACATTAGAAGAACGTAAGAAAAAAGATGAGATTAAGACTTCTTATTGTAAAGAAAAAGGATATACTTTATTGAGAATACCTTATTGGGATTTTTCAAGAGATACTTATTTGAAAAAATTAAATACAACTTTCTTTGGACAGCCTGACGAACTGTCTTAACATATAGACCACACAATTAAATAATTTCTTGGCCTTAATGAACAACTTCGACCACGCCGTAGGCGCAACTAACAAAGCTCTTGACTCTCAAGGCTCTGCAATGCGTGAAAACTCTGCGTACATGGAGTCCATTCAAGCTAAGTTGTCTCGGCTTCAATCCAGATTCCAAGATTTTGCTAATAACGTTATCAGTAGCGATTTGGCTAAGGCCGTTCTTGATTTGGCTAGCGCTCTGTTGCAGATAGCAAACACTGACCTCGGACAAATTGTTGCACAGATTGTATTGCTTACTGGCTTGGGTTGGGGTGCAACGTCTTTAACTAAGGCACTTGGTATTTTCAAGGTTGGTATTGAACAGTTTAAAATTCTTGGCCAAGTTGCGGGTGCGGCGGGTGCTGCTGGCGGTATTACATCGGTGGCAGACGCTTTTGCCGCTTTAAGTCTTGCTGGTGGTGCGGCTCTGCCTATTATTCTTGGCGTGGCTACAGCATTGGCTGTAGGTGGAGCTTTGTGGAAAGCCACCGAGGATAGCCGCAAGAGTTTTGAGGAGCTTAAAACAGAAATTGGCAACGTAAATGATAAGCTTCAAACCAATAAAGAGCGGCTTAAAGAAATCAACAACTTGCCTTGGAACGAGCGCACTCAAGAGATTTTGGATGAGAAAGAAGCTCTTGAGAAAGAGAATGGCGAGTTACAAACTCAGATAGACAAACTTGAAACATTATCTAAAAAGAAAGCCGAACAAGCCTTGAGTGGTGGGTATGTTACTGGCGAAAAAATTCAAGTTTCTGGCATCACAGGGCAATATGCTGGTAGATTTGATGCTGGGCTACAAGGGCAGAGTTTTGAGACTTATGAAGAGCTTGTTGAGTATCTTGATAATTATATTCCAGGCGCTTCTAAGAAAACGAGACAAGAATTAGAAGAACTTGGTGTATCGTTTGAGACGGTTCAAGGTCAGGTTTATAAGACTGGTGAGGCTTATGAGCAAGACCTTATTCAGCAAGCCAATGAACTATCTAATAAGTTAAAGACTAATCATCAATTAACAGATGAAGATTTAGAACAGTACAATGAAGTTACGAGCAAACTTGATATGTTGGCTCAAGCTCACCAACTCGTAGGCGATGAGTCTACCGCTGCTCGTGACGTTCTTAATGGACTTAATTCTTCTTATAAAAATGCAGTTGAGTATACACAAAAGTATGGCGAAGCCTCTACTGAAAGTTCTCGAAAAGTCACAGACCTTGTAAATAGTCTTGCGACAGCGGCAAGTCAATCTGGCAAAACAAAGGTGGCTTTCTATCAGCTTGTGGCATCTGAGAAGGTATTTAACAATACTAGTCTTAATGTTTCTGAGAAAATTGCTGCTCTACAACAACTTGCAGCACAAGCTGGTATTACGGCCACTTTGTTGACTGCTTCTTCAACTGCAACTCACGACCAGATGTCTGGGTATATTCGTACTCAGCGCATGAAAGGCATGAGTGAAAGTCAGGCAACTCAGTCTTATTTGCAGTCTATTTATAAGGAGTTTATGTCTTTTACTCCTACTGTTCCGACTTCTGTAGGCGGTGGCGGTGGTAGTAGTGGCAGCAAGAGTAAAAGTTCTAAATCTTCTGCTTCTAAAACATATACCGACAAAGCCCTTGAGCAATTCAAATCTTTGCAAAAAGATATTGAGCATCAACTTAATCTTGGCGAGATTACCGAGGAAGAGTATTATGCTAAACTTGAGGAGCTTGTAAAGCAATATAAAACTAATGCCACGGCTCATATGAAAGAGTATGGCCTCAATGTAAATCAAATCAACCAGAATATGTATCAATATGAGGAAGATATTTACAAAGGCCGTGCTAAGTTGGCCGATAATTTAGCTGACCAACAAAAGCAAGCTGCTGAGAAGGCTGCACAAGCTGAGAAAGAGGCTCTTGAGCAACAACGCTCTGATTATGAGAAGGCTGTCAGTTATATTGTTAACAAGATTGATGAGCAAATCAGTAAACTTGAGCAACAGAAGTCTGACATAGAGAAATTCTATGATGACCAGATTCAAGCCTTACAAGATACCAATGATGAGCTTGAGCGTCAGATTCAATACGAACAACTGCTCAATAATCTGGCTCAAGCCAAGGATAAAGGGCTTTATGTATTCTCTAATGGCCAGTTCCAGTATATGCAAGACGTTGAGGCCATATCTGCGGCACAAGCTGAACTTGATGCTTATGAGCGTGATGAGGCTCTACGCAAAGAGGTAGAGAATCTAAATAAGCTCAAAGACCAAGCTACAGCTAGTATTGATGAGCAAATTAAACAGTGGGAGAAATACAAGGAAGAGTGGTCTAATGTTGTTAATCAATACGATGAGGAACAGAATAGACTACTTGCTTCTCAAGTCTTAGGCATTGATACAGAAAAGGCAAACTGGGAGACCAGATTGGCTAACGCTCAAGATTTTGTCAGTAAATATAACTCTATTATGGCCGGATTGAATGGTGGCGGGGTTACCTCTACAACCTCTGGCGGTGGATACAGCTTTAGTGGTACTGGTCGGAGTGGTTGGACAGAAGCAGAATTAAGAGAGAGTAATCCTGAGATTGCTACTGGCGGTTATTATGATACTAATAAAGATTACTCTAAGGCCATTGAAGCGGCTAAAGCAAGCGGAGCTAGTAAAAATGTTATTGACCGTTTGCAAGCAGAACGTGAGAATAAAATTAAGGGCAAATACGGCGGAAAAGAGCCGAACATGATTGGCTCTAACAAGACTTATAGTCAAGTGTCTAAAGGTTATGCTTTAGGCACTACAAGTGCTGTAGGTGGTCTTTCTTTAGTTGGCGAACAAGGCCCTGAATTAAGAGTACTTGGTCAGGGTGACGGTGTTCTCCCCGCTGACATAACCAGAAATCTATGGGACTGGGGCAGGATTAACCCCAACAACATTAGTGGTAATACCACCCATATCTTTAACATTGACAACCTGACGTTGCCAAATGTGAATGATGCTAAATCTCTGGTAACAGGGCTGAAGAACCTTGCTTACCAGCGTGTATATAAGAGGGCGTGATGAGCGCCCTCTATCTTATATAAAGGAGGGATGATAATTGGGCTTTGCTAATGAGATACTTGATGCGATAGAAATTATGGTAAAACAGGTTGTCGAAGATAATACTACGAAAATATATACTGGTGTTTGCAAGACTGTTTCAACTTCTACTTGTAGCTTATTAATTAACGGCAAAGAAAATACAGTAAAGTATTATGGCAGAACGCCAATGGTAGGTACAGTATATCAAGTATTCATTCCATTTGGTAATATGTCTGCGGCTTTTATTATTGTTCCGGGCGGCGGTGGTGGTGAAGTTCCAACTGGGGTTGTAAGTGTTAATGGTAAAACTGGTAATGTAATATTAAACGCTAATGATGTTGGGGCATTGCCTAATACGACAGTAATTCCAACAAAAACCAGTGAACTTGACAACGACTCTGGTTTTATTGACAGTAATGTATTGGATGGGTATGCTAAGACCACAGACATTCCTACTGAAACCAGTCAATTAACCAATAATAGTGGTTTTATCACAGCAAATGACGTGCCAGTAAAGAGCGTGGATGGTTCGACTGGCGCAGTTGTAACAAACGCAGTCAAGACCACTTCTCAATCTTTAACAGATACGCAAAAAACTCAGGCTCGTACAAATATTGGTGCTGGTACAAGTTCGTTTGACGGAGACTATGAGAGCTTGTCTAATAAACCTACTATACCTACCAAAGTGAGTCAACTTGAGAATGATAGTAACTATGCTACTGAATCTCAGGTTAATGCCAAGTATACTAAGCCTACTACTGGTATACCTAAAACTGACCTCGCTTCTGACGTACAGGGGAGTTTAGATAAGGCCGACACGGCATTACAATCAGCACCAGTTACATCAGTTAATACTAAAACTGGCGCAGTTGTGTTGACACAAGATGATGTTGGTGATGGGCAAACTTATGTGCGTACTCATAACGATTTTACAGATGCGGCTAAACAACAAATCAACACCAATGAGGATAACATCGCCATGCTTGATTCCGATATGGAGGCGGCTCAAGGCGATATTACGACACTTAAGGGCAATGTGACCACATTAACCACAGCGTTGCAATCTAAGCAAGACAAGATTGTCGGTGGCGCAAGCACTATCACAGATGACAACCTTACAGCAAATCGTGCGCTGGTATCGGATGGTAATGGTAAGGTGGTTGTGAGCAATGTGACTAACACAGAGCTTGGTTATCTTGATGGTGTAACAAGCAATGTGCAGACACAGCTCAACAAGAAGTTGGAGAGTGCACCTGTCACCAGCGTGAATACAAAGACGGGGGTAGTGGTGCTTACTGCGACTGATGTAGGTGCTGTATCCACATCCGATATCACTACAACTCTGGGGACAAGTACAACTAAAGTGCCGAGTGAGAAGGCTGTTAGTGATGCGTTGAGTGCGGCTGGTTCTGGTGATATGCTTAAAACTGTATATGACCCTGATGGAAGTGTGGCCACAGCAGGGGGTATTCCAAATTATGTTAGTGCTAATGATGGCAAAATTGATACCATTAAGGTCAATGGGACGGCTCAACCAATAGTCAACAAGGAAGTAGATATTGCGGTTCCCACTAATAATAAACAGCTTGCTAATGGGGCTGGGTATATTACCGCATCTGAGGCACCTGTAACAAGTGTAAATGGGCAAACTGGCGATATAACGATAACTGTTGGTGTAAAAATAGTAACATCGACAAGTCAGCCTGCTGATATAAATACGGGTGACTTTTGGTATCAAGAAATATAGGGGGTGATTAAATGGCTTTAACTACACCTATTTTATATAGTGTTCCAGCGTTTGACGCAACTAAGGAACAGGTATTCACATTTGCGGTTGTTGGAGGCTCGCAGGTTGTAGCGAACACCCTGACCATTAAAGATAATGCAACTTTGGCAACTGTTTATTCTCAGACCCAGACGACCTATCGGTTTGAGCATATCTTACCCGCCAACACACTTACTAATGGCACATATTATCAGGCCACTTTGACCACTAAGGATGCACAGGGCAATGAATCCAGCCCATCCAACCCCATTCAATTCTATTGTTATAGCCAACCCACGTTTGTTATCAGTAATATGCCAGCCGGTAATGTGGTGACTAATAGCAGTTTTGCCTTTAATGTGACTTATAATCAAGAACAAGGCGAGATTCTAAACGCCTATGTATTTAATCTATATAGTGCGTCTGGCGTTTTGATTAGTACGTCAGGCACGATGTATAATACTGACCCTACCCTACCTTTGACTCTTTCCTATCTATTTAGTGGTTTTGAGGACAAAGCCAGTTATAGCGTTGAGGTGACTGGTGTTACTACTAATGGCACACAAATTACTACTGGCCGAGTAGGATTTACAACCAGTTACACTACCCCTGATACTTTTAGTTTCTTGTTCTTGACAAATAACTGTAAGGGCGGCTATATCACCATTGAATCTAATATCATTGGTATTGATGGCGAGACCAACCCTGACCCAGCCATTTACATTGATAACAAGGAAATTGATGTAAGGGCTGATGGCAATTATGTGCAGTGGGTTAAAGGCTACAAAATAAATGACAACTGGACTATGCGGCTGTGGGGGCGGCACTATCGGCCCAATAAGGAAATTTTTAGGTTTAGTAATACCAATGGCGATATTATCACTGTTGTTTATTGTGTTGACGATACGCAGTGCTGGTTTGAGATGAGGGCTTGCCATAGTGGTGACACTTGGGCTTATACAATCGAGTCTCAGCATATCGCCTTACCCAAAGATACTGAACAACTGTTTACTTGGTTGAGACGAGTAGACAACCTATATGAACTAAAAATTGAGAATCGAGGTGTTGAGGTTTGATTGGGTTTATTGGATATAATTTTTGTAGCGATGGCAACTCAGCAGACCCAACGCCTACCAATATCAACAATATTACCAATACAAGACTGCAAAACGGCATTTTTGACCATTTTAATGTAACAAGAAATGTGGCCTTCGACTACAGCAGCATCGTCCCTACCAATTGGGATTTGGACACTATTATGAACGCCGATTTCAAAGGCAATGCATCCGCTGGTAACGTTAGCCAAGTGGCCGTTGGCATTACATCTGTTCGTGTCAAGCGTCGTGTTAAGGGCACGTTTGATTGGATTACTATTAAACAAATCCCGGTTTCAAAACCAGAGGATTTGAGCTTTATTGTAACCGATAACCTAAACGCATATAATACTGAGTATGAGTATGCTTTTGTTCCTGTTATGGAAGATGTTGAGGGTAGTTATATCATTGAGTCTATCTTGAGCAAGTTCGAGGGCGTGTTTGTGTGTGATGTGGACACTGTGTTTAAGTTCCACGCTGGGGTTGAGTACAACGACAATACCTCTAATCAACAGATAGGTGTGTTCCAGCCCTATAACCGCAAATATCCAGTGGTAGTAAGCAATAGTATCATGGACTATCAGATGGGTGCGATTGGTGGTTGGGTGTTACCTGACGATTTTGACAATAATCGCCAACTCAATAGAGCGGATATAACCAAAGAAAAAGAGGTCTTGTTAAAATTCTTAACTAATAAGAAGCCCAAAATCATCAAGGACATGAATGGCAATAATTGGCTTGTTTACTTTACCGGCAATCCTACCCTGAGCTATGATAATAATTATGGCCAAGGTATGGTTAAGGTAAACGCCGAATGGACAGAGGTTGGTGACCCCAACGATAAGACTGACCTATATGAAAACGGCCTGATTCCTACAAAGAGGTGATGGTATGTTAAACATCACTCAGAATGACTATAATATCATCAAGCAACGCAATGTAGAGCGGTATATTAAGCTCAATCTGCTTGACTTCCAATATAGGACAGTAGATGAGATTAGCGGTAATATGCTGTCTTGCTCTATTCAATGTGATGCTGAAAGTGATTTGAGGCGCAGTTGTAATGTGAGCCTTGTAGCGGTTAATAAAACATTTGATATTCAGCCCGGAGGACGTATTTTCTTAGACAGGTATATCCAAGTATATATTGGCCTCAAGAACATTTATACGGATGAAATTCAATGGTATAATCAAGGGATTTATTTGATTGATGCTCCTACTTGGGAGTATGATGCAACTAATAATACCTTGTCCTTCTCTGGCCTTGATTTGATGTCTAAGCTGACTGGTGCTAGAAATGGCCAACTTGAGGGTATCCCTACTGTTATTAAGAAGGGTGAGTCTGTGCGTGAAGCCATGATTGCAACGCTCAAGTTGGGTGGGTTTAGTAAGTACATCGTTAGTGAGTGTAAAAACAGAGATGGTACAGTACAGGCCGTGCCCTATGACATTGAGATTGACCAAGGCGGCTATGTGTTTGATATACTGTCGGCTTTGAGGGACATTTTACCCCAGTATCAGATTTACTTTGACGCAGATGGTGTGTTCCATTATGAGCTTATCCCCTCTGGCGAAGATGAACCTGTTTTGATTGATGATGATATTTGGGAGAGCGTATTGGTTGGCGAGAACGTTAATACAGACTTTGCTAATGTAAAGAATTACATTGAGGTATATGGCCGAACCCATAATCCTGAGTATTACCCATCGGCTATTAGTGTGGCTGGGGCTGTGGTTACTATGACTATCACTAAGTTGACAAAACTCAACGAATATGATATAATAGGCTTTACCCCCAACAGTGCTGTATCTGGTAATGTGCAGTTGGCTGTTAATTCGTTTGGGGCGAAGGACTTGGTTGACTCTAACGGTAAGCACATTACTTCACTGCAAAATAATGTGTACTATGTTGCGCAGTATACCAAAGATGGCAAGTGGCTATTCTTAGGTCATCAACAGGCCAAGGCCACATGGAAGGATGAAAACCCTGATAGCCCGTTTTATGTGAATGGGACGGTTGGGGTGATTAGACAGGTACTATGTGGGGGAGAGTATGACAATATTATGTCTGACGAATTGGCGTTAGAGAGAGCCAAAATAGAGATATATTGGAAATGTAGGCTGAATGATAGCATTACTTTGGAAATCATACCTATTCCGTGGGTTGATGTAAACATCCTTGTGAGTCACGCCCCTAAAGATACCACCGAAGAAAAGAAATATATGATTAAATCATATACTGTTGACTACGGTTCGGTAACGGCTACTATGTCGGTGTCTATGATAACGTATTATCCGTATTATCCCATTTAATGAAAGGAGGGATTAGCGGTGGCAACAAAATTTCCTCAAGAAATTCAATTCTTTCCTCAAATGATGGATGTGACTGCCAATGATGGGGCGCTCATTCAGCAATATCAAGATGCTATGCAAGCTGGTAATTTAACATTGGCAAAACAAATATTGGCTCAAGTCCCCAATAACCAAAGCAAAATAATCACCGCCGATTATCTCAATACAATCAACGATACGGTGGTTGCGGTACAACAGTATTTTCAACAGAGATACAGTCCTGGATATATTGTAGATGAAAACCAACCGACCACGCAAAATAAGAACGATTTTTGGTTCCAAGTGGAGGCGTGATTGAATGAAATATCAAGATATTCAATTAGTGGATGTATCGTTATGGAAACAAATTCAAGCCGCCTGGGGGCAAGGCAATTATAATAATGTAGTTGTTTTAGTACAAAATAGTCGGTTAATTGATAAGGCTATATTGGCGGCTGTATTAAATGCTTTAACTAATAAACTGGTGGATGTAGAGAATCTTAACGACCCCGACTTTTTAAAAAATCTGATTCAGGTGTCTACAACACCACCAGCGGGGCTTGAACAAGGACAAGTTTATTTTGAATTGAATTAGTGAAAAACATTGAAAGGAGAAAATAATATGGCAGAAAAGACTGTTTGGACTGAACAAGAAATGAAAGAAGGCTTTAAGCCCGGTGTAGATGATGGTTTTGTTGATGGCGAAGGGGATGTTATTGCTTCTGACGGCAAGCCCATTCATTTTAGTCGTAAAGCCGTTGGCGGTGGTGAATATGGTTATCCCATTCCAGTAATGGCTCGTGACGAAAGCCGTGCTAATACCACTATTACTGTTGGCCAGTGGGAACTAAGCTATGATAGTCTTGGTTATTGCTGGCGTAGAAGTAAGAATAGGCGGTAAATAGAACGAGGGGTCGAAAGGCCCCTCTTTTTAATGAATAAAAGGAAGTGATTGGATGTACGCAAAAATTCCACTGAATAAAATTAAGAAAATCGCCATAATCCAAACCAACTGCAAAAAGACCATGGCCCAAGTCAAGAAAGAATATGGTTGCCAGTACATCGTTAATGGCGGGGTGTATAATTTTAGCACCCACAAACCATGTTGTAAACTCAGAGCTAATGGCGTTACTTATGCAGATGATGAGTATGGGTACTGGATGTTTGCTTGGAACAAAGGCCAAGATATTAAGATGATTCATAGCAATGATATGGGGGACTATCTAAACGGCATTGCTTGTGTAGCTGTGTTAAAGGATGGAAAGAACACTACATTGAAATATAATGCAGATATGGGTGGGGCCGCATATCGCACAGCAATCGGCCTTGATAACAGTGGTAATCTTGTTATGTATTGTAATAAGACTAAAAAGACGATTGAGCAAACCCGTGAGATTATGAGGGGTTATGGGTGCAAGGACGCACTGAACCTTGATGGGGGTGGCTCATCTCAGTGTGATTTAAACAGTAATAGATTAACCTCATCCCGTAAGGTGGCTAATTGGATTTGTGTGTGGGTTGAGCAACCTACTAAAAACCCCTATACTGAGCCGATTGGCCTTGTTCGATATGGCAATAGAGGCAATGCGGTGAGATGGGTACAGTGGGCCTTGAACAACAAAGGCTATAATTGTGGCAAGGTGGATGGTATTTTTGGCAAGGGGACGAAGTTGGCCGTTATGTTGGCTCAGAAGGCCAATGGATTAGTAGCAGATGGAATTGTTGGAGATAAAACTAAGGAGGTCTTGAGATGAAAGCATCAACCAGTAAAAAGGGCTTGGGTTGGTCTCTTGCAGTGGCTATTGTGTTCTCTATTTGCGTTATTTTAATGACGCTGTTTACTGACAAAGACCTGACTGCTGTAAGTGTGGTAGCGTCTGCTGCTTGGGCTGAGACCAGTGCTTACGGTGCATTTTATTTGTGGAAAACCAAGACCGAGAACAAGCTAAAGTATGGGCAGATATGGTATGACCAAATGGCAGAAAAGTATGGTGTGGAAAATATCACATCCGTATTAGATAGAATTTTGGGTGATTAACATGGCAGGACAAGTCGTTAAAGTATATAGTAAGGCCAAAGAGGGTAATGTTAAATTAAGTAAGAATTTCACTGTCAAGGAATTTGCTTGTTCTGATGGAACTGATACAGTGTTCATCTCTCTGGCGTTGGTCAATCTACTACAAAAGATTAGAGACCACTTTGGTAAGGCCGTGATTATCAATAGTGCATACCGCACTGAAGCCCATAATAAGAGCATTGGCGGTGCAACATATAGTCAACACAAATATGGCCTTGCGGCTGATATTTATATCAATGGCGTAACGCCCAAAGAGATTGCGGCTTATGTTGAGACACTACTGCCCTCAAGTGGTGGTATTGGTATTTATAAGAGCTTTACTCATGTTGACGTTAGGCGAGTAAAATCTCGTTGGAACGGATAAAGGAGGATATATGTTAATGTTAAACACCATTCTTCATAACCTTGAAAACGCTGGCTGGGCTATGCTTATTTTTTTATGTGCCTATCTAAGCAATATGGCTTTTGGGTTATATCATAATATTAAGCAACTACAACAGCCTTTTGATAAAGAAAGATTGATTAACTCTGGCTTCAAGGTGGCCAGCATTGTTGTGGGTTTGGTTCTACTTGTAGTAGGCATTACAGCTCTACCCGCATTTGCTGATTATGTAGGCTGGAAAATCCCTGAAGAATATAGCAAGGTTTTTAGTGATTTGGCCGTGATTAGTGTTTGTTTAGTAGTGAGTTGTAAGTATTTTGCTGAGGCCATTAGCAAGTTTACGGCCATTCTTAATTTAGATACCAAGAAGGAGTGATAAAATGGCAACTAATAAAAATATTACGATGAGACAATTTAACGGGGTTGATTATGATACCCTGTATCCTAAGACGATTGCAAGTCAGATTGATGATGTGTATAGTAAGAGCGAAACGAGTAATTTGTTCTTGCCCAAGGCTGGCGGGTCTGTGGGTGGTATTTTGGATATGAATGGGAATAAGATTACCAACCTCGCCACCCCTACTCTCAGTAGCGATGCAGCTACCAAAGGGTATGTAGATAAAGGAACAAACTATAGTTTTTCATTAGATAATGTAGTCTGTTTTGCTGGTCTATTGCAATACAGGGAAACCGTTGACTTTACTGGTAAATTAACTTCTATACTATCTGCTGTGGTTTGCCCAATAGATATACAAACATATAGCTGGGCGAGGATAGATGGTTTAAAAGTAAGTTTTGGAACCGTTGCTTCTACAGGTACATTTACATATATAGTATTTGGAGTGAAATCTGATACTTAATTATTTAAGTTGTAATCATTGATTAAGAGGTGATTGAATGTCTCATATAATTAGAGCCGCTGATGGCGGCGAATTGCTAAACAGCAATCAATTTCATTATACTAAAGACGCTCTTGGTCGTCCTGTGCTTAACGTGACTGCAAATGGAGCAGGTAATGGAGACTTTATGGCCGATGGTAGTGTTGAGATGACAGGCAACCTACAAATGGGCGGACAGGCTATTTTGGGCGTTAAGTCTATCAGTAACACTGATAGCGGTTTGGCAATCGAGTCTGAGGTCGATTTGAATAACCATCGTATCACTAGTTTGCTTGACCCTGTTGAGCCACAAGATGCTACTACCAAGAGTTATGTGGATAATCATAGCTTGCTTGGTGATGATGGGTTAGTTGATTCTGACCTTAATATGAACGAGCATGGTATTATCAATGCTCACCGTATTAGCACAGACGGACCAGCGCCATTGTATCTTGGTGCTACTATTGAGCCGACCGGCACGAACGCCCCAAGGCTCACAGGCGTTACTGATGGTTCTGCGGCTTTTGTTAAAGCCGATACTCAAGTTGAGTATGTACCTTTGTCTGTTGGTACACCAACGGCAAATAACCATGCTGTCACTAAGGAATACAGCGATGGTAAGACTAACGCTCTACAAGCGTCTGTTATTCTTAAATCTGGCGGCAAAATGACTGGCAAGCTTAAGATTACTGCCGCCCCCACTGAGGCCGATGATGTGGTAGATAAGGAATATGTAGACGCTATTATCCCCGCCTACACAACTGCTGATGATGGCAAGGTGTTGGGCGTTGTTAATGGCGCTTTAGCTTGGGTTACTAAATAATAGGAGGTAATATATATGGCTAAATTTTGTGGAGGAATCCATTTAGATAAAAATACTCTAAAGACTATTAACGGTGTTATCTGTGACATTGACGCTACTACTGTTAAGGCAGATAAGGCCGTTTCTACTTGTGGCCAGCTTTGGGATGGCGACTTGTTTACTATTGCTAAGGTTGGCGATAGCAAGGTAGTCACTCTACATAATAGTGAAGGCAATGGTGTTGGCGAGGCTGTTATTGCAAAGGGTAATTGTGGCGTTGGTCTCGATGGCCGTTTCTTTAAGCTGAATAAGGGCATTGTGAGCCTACAGGATGGATTTCTACTGACTGTCAATACAACCCCTGATACAGCAAGCATCAAGGTTGTAGACGCTGACTCTGTTGAAGTGGCTCCTGTTGCTGGCAAGACCAATGTGTTTCTTTTGAGTGATATTGGTGACCAATATGGTGTTAATGTTGAAAAAGAAGGTTATACTGGCAAGTATTTGACTATTACCAATGATAAAGACCAGACTTTAACTGTTGAACTTGTGGAGAACCCTCAAGGATAACATATAATTATAGGGAACTTAGATGGATTTTACTCTGTCTAAGTTCCCTATTTTTTTCGATTTTTAGTTAGCCGCAATCATTACATTTAAATTTACTATCATGTAAAATACACTTAATTTTGGTCATATCATGCACATGAACAGCACAATCATCAATGTAATAATCGGCCACAATTTTACGGCTGTCAAAGCCCAACCAAGGCACATTGCAGTTTACATAATCAGGCGTTAGACCTTGGGCTTTTAGCCATTCTACGGCTTCATTTAGCTCTTTGCCCTCTCTACAAGTCCATAGGATAATGGTATGATTTAAGGCTTGCAGTTGATTGAGGATTGAGATTAGCTCTGCGTTGGGTTCACCAATGTAAGGGTAGTGTGTATCAAGGGATAATGTTTTGTCAAAATCGACTGCGATAATCATGCTAGCCTCCTTTACTTTTGCTCCATAGAACAATCCATGATTTTAGGCATGGTATTAAAGTTGTAGTGCTTCAGAGATTCAATGTCATTGAGTACAGCATGAGAACCATTAGAAAGCATAAGGCTCATTAGTTTAACTCCGGGCATTTCAACAACAATGACAGGTTTGCCAATGCCATAAGCATATCCAGCTTCAAAGTTTGTACCAGCGGAGCTAATACGGCCATAGCTAAGGCAAATTACCGCGTTGCAAGCACGAAGTTCTGCCATATCGTTGTCAAATACGGCTTTGCCCCAATCAGGATTAGACAGCCCCCAAGCATTAGGGACTTTCTTTTCCATAGGGACAAATACTTCAAAACCCTTACTTCTAAGCATTTCGCTCACCTCAAGGGCGTTAGCTCTAGCGTCTGTTTCAAAGAAAGGCGAAGCCAGATAGAATCGTTTGGTCCATGGCATAAAGCTCTTATCATGGATTTCATCCCATCCCTCGCTCATGCCGGGGTATTCTTTGATATCAAAGTACGGCTTGAGCTTACTCCAAGAGATATCACGCACACGGTTGCTATGCCATTTTTTACAAATTTTGTAAGGAGTGTTAATACGAAGTAAAGTTTTCCAACAGTCAATATCGCTTAGTTCCTTGAGGATATCAAGGCGATAAGACCTCTTTAGGTTGCAAGCGTCATAAATAACATTCTCGCCCTTGAGCAGATGATATTTGATACGCTTAACAATTTCAGCCCATACTTCGTTGCCGTTGCCGTACTTATCCTGTGAACCATAAAGGTCGAATCGCACAGCGTCAGCACTGACAATGCGAACACCACAAGTTGAGTTAGCATAAGTTGTCTTACCAGAAGCGGGGTAACCATAGAGAGCAGTAAATTTTGTCATATTAACACTCCTTGCTTATTTGTTATGATGATTATAACATGAACAGATAAGAAAGTCAAGGAGATTTTTATTTACTTTCCTGAACTGCCAAAACCTCCATCGCCACGTTCGGTAGAGTCAAGTTCGTCTACTTCGGTAAAGGCCACTTGTTCATAGGGCATAAACACAAGCTGTGCAATACGGTCTCCATGATGGATGATTTGGGTTTCGTCTGTATCGTTGTATAGGGCAACAATATACTCACCCGTATAATCCTCATCACAAAGGCCAACACAGTTAGCTGGTCTTAGACCTTGTTTAGTAGCGAGGCCGGAACGAGCAAAGATAAGGCCACAATAACCTTCCGGGGGCTGAATTGCCCAACCAGTGCCAATCTTTACTGCGGTGTGAGGGGCAATATCAATGGTCTTTGGGAAATGGTGCATACCAGTTGTAGTACGGGCGTATTCCCAGCCAATGCCAATATTAGCATACAGGTCAAGCCCAGCAGCCTTGTTAGAGCCGTAGGTAGGAATATAAGCGTCAACAGACAACCGCTTGATTTTAACGTTAAGCATTATTTTTCTCCTTGATTGTTTTATTGTATCCACATGGGTAAAACTCTGTGCAGACACCGCCCCTATACTCGCATAGCGGGACAAGAAAACCCTTAAATTCAGGGCATTTTTCAATAACTTTATCTACGATTTCACGCATTACAGCACGGGTCTCAGGAGAAGCTTGGTTGCATAGACGTTTATGAGCCATAAACACAAGCTCTTGGGCGTTGATAGACATAATATGGCTTACCAGTTCATCTTGTGGTGCTTTATTACGGTCATACTTGTTTTGTCGGTCATTGCGTTGGGACTGAACATAGTGGTTACATCCAATGTGATGACGGACAAAATGAACTGAAACCCAATAAGGAATAGTCATCTTAATGCCAAACCATAGTTCTCTTAGGGGACTATGTTCGGCTGCAATTAGCTTACACTTCCATTCCTCTGTGGGTAGAGTAGTAGAGGTCTTGCCTACTGTATTAAGACAACATTCCTTACACCAAGCCCAATCTGCGTCTGTTGGCCACTTTTTAAGCTCAATCATCAAAAATCCTCCTCTACCGCTCTGCGAACAAAGATAGAGTATTCACCATTGTCTACATCAACCATGCAATACATTACCTTGTAAGGCTCACTATCATAAAAGATAAAGTCACCTTTTTGGGGAATAATGTCGGACTCAGGGGATAAGTCACATAGTCGCTGTTCATTACCAAATTGGCCAAGATAAACGCCAATGTTTGTAATCTCACTAATCATTATGTTGTCTCCTTATTAAAATATTGAATAATTAACGCTCCAGTGGCGTTTCCTACGATATTGATAAAGATATACCCCATAGCCTTCCAAGACCAAATAGAGGTCAAATTGTAGTAAAACATATTAGCAATAGAGTGTTCAAAGCCTGACAGAATAAAAATCATGATAGGCATGATAATGAGGATAAGGTGACTACCCAATGTGTGTCTATATCCATCTACTGCTAACGTCATCATAATACCACATAGAATGGATAATGTCAAGACTGCTGGCCAAGGTTGCAAGAGTTTGGCTTGACATAGGATTGCGGCTCGTTGATAGATGTCTACTGGGTTGGTGAGCAGAACGCCTACTGCTACAAAATAAGTACCAAGATAGTTACCAAACAGCCAAACAGGGATGTATTTGACTGTGCTTTTAGTAATATATCCAATCTTACCAGTATATAGGCTCCAACCTTGAGAAAGAATGGTAATCAGGCCAAAAGAGAATAAAAACGAGCCAACGATTTTGTTCTCTACGCTGAGATAAACAAGGCCAGACAGACCAATCATTACACCAGCTAAAATGGCCTTGATGTATTCTTTAGTAAAACTTGTCATATAACGCAACCTTTCCTGTTTGTATGGTTTTTGGCACATCAATGATACGTTGATTAGATGAGCCTCTAAAGGCTAAAGTTAGGTCTTTTTGCGTTTCAATAAACGGGCCGTCAACCACTACATCACAGTTGTATAGTAGGGCTTTGATTAGGGCTTTATCAAGACTCATTTTTATATGGTCAAAATCTTCCCACACAAACCCTGTCCATAGCCACACTGTCTTACCCAAGTCATGCACAGCATTGGTAAGCTCGATAAGACAAGTAAGACCAGCATTGTTTTGGCACAGGGGGTCACCCCCAAGGATACTTAGACCAGCAATATAAGGTTTAGAGATTTGTTCAAGGATAGTTTGTTCTGTTTCAGAGGTATAAAATTGACCATAATTGAAATCTTGGGCTTCTTCATTAAAACACCCTTGACAGTGGTTGGTGCAACCAGACACGAAGAGGGAAGTGCGGATTCCCTCTCCGTTGGCGGTGTCACAAAGAATTATATTACTATAATTCATTGATTGAACTCCTTATGCTTGATTCTCATTTCAACCTCTTGCTGTTTACCAGCGTTAAAGGCTGTCTTATAATCGTTTGTTAAGTAGCCCGTTACTCTACGTAAACGCTTAATATCCTCACTTCCGCACTCAGGGCAATCATCATCCATTTCATCGCAATACCCACAATTCATGCACTGGTCATTGGGGACATTAATAGCAAAGTAGGGAATATCCTTGTCCATAGCATAATTAACGATTGCTTCAAGGGCTTCAAGGTTATTCTTAGCGCCACTATCAAGCTCTACATAAGTGATGCACCCAGCACTGGAATAGCCTGTTAGCTGAGACTCAATATCAATCTTTTCAAATGGAGTCATGTGTTTCCAAACGGGGACGTGAATAGAGTTTGTAAAGAAGTCTTTATCAGAGACATTGGGAATAACACCATACTTAGCCTTAAACTTCTGCATTGAGGTATAGCATAAGTTTTCTGCTGGGGTATAATAAACACCAAAGTTTAGATGATAGTTTTGTTTAAACTCGGCGCATCTGTCCTTGAATAGTTGCTCAATTTGCTTGGCGATTTCCATGCCTTCTGGGGTGGTATGGTCTTGACCAATCAAAATTTGTAGTGTCTCAGCAAGACCAATCTGGCCAATAGCAAGAGTGCCATGTTTTAGAGCAGAGCGGATACCTTCCTCTGGTACATACCCCGCCATTACATTGTTTTCATACATGAACTTGGCTGCTTCAGGCGATTGGCTACAAATCCAATTAAAACGCTCAATGAGCATATCCTTGGCTTGGTAGATTTTTCTATTGAGCAAAGCCATAAAGCAAGCCACATTATCTTCTTTCGACCCACTATTATCCATAATGTTGTTTTTAGCCTCCATAGCCAAAGTAGGCATAATAATGGTCACAGGGCAGATATTGCCTCTACCATCTTTCTGCTGACCAAGACCGTTAATATCCCAACCATTAGCTGTGCGACAGCCCATGGTGCTAAAATATGTTTTGGGGTCATTAACATCATATCCGGCGTTACCAGACCAATCAACGTTAGCATAATTAGGGTATAAGCGTTGTGCAGTGGACTTTAAGGCTAACTTAAACAGGTCGTAGTTTGGGTCTCCCGGTGCACGATTAACACCCTTCATACATTGGAAAATACCACAAGGGAAGATGCTTGTGCGGTGCAGCTTACCGATACCCTTGATAGAGGTGTCGAGTAGAGCCTTAGTGACCATACGGCCTTCAGGCAGAGTGCAAGTACCGTAGTTGATTGAAGTGAAAGGAAGTTGGTTCCCGGAACGAGATTGTAGTGTGTTCAGATTATGATACATGCCTTCAACGGCTTGATAACACTCTTTAGTGGTCATATCGAGGGCATAGTCATACGCTTCATCAGCCACCTTATAAATTTCTGCGTTAATAGGGCAATTAGGGTTAAAGTGGTCATCGGTCGGACGTGGCTCCTTTTGAATGTAAACAAGGCCATCTTTGAAATGTTTCCAGAACGACTTTCTCACATAAGGAACCATCGTCCAGTCGAGATGAGTGGCACTTACCCCACCAAACTGCTGTAAACTCTGAAGCTGAAAAATAACTGCAACCAACTGAAAGGCTGTATTGATACTCTGAGCCGGTCTTACATCTGTCTGTCTGGTGTTAAACCCCTTGGCAAGCAAATCGTCAAAAGGAATAGACAGACAGTTGTGGTTGCCTACGGCATAACTATCGAGGTCATGGATATAGATTTCATTGTTTTCGTGATTAGCTTTGGCCATAGGAGACACAAGGTTTTCAAGGGCAAATTTCTTAGTAACAATTCTTGTGGCCTCGCCCATACGTCCACCAAAACTATGCTCATCTACATTGGCGTTTTGGTTCTCAATATTAGACCCTGATAGCTTTTCACCAACAGCGTCCATGAGTTCTTTATATTGGTTACGAGCCATCTTGTGTAGCTGACGATAGTTAATATAAGCCTTGGCCACATCTTTATGACTACTTGCCATCAGTTTCTTTTCAACAGTGTCTTGAATATCCTCTACACTACTACCTTCTTTACAACTGGCCTCAATCTCATTTGCAATCTTACCCGCTACTTGTACGGCTTCATCCACTGGCTTGTTTAGTTGTTCAAAAGCCTTATACACCGCATTATAAATCTTACTCTTATCGAAATCAACTTGTCTGCCATCACGTTTTGTTACAATCATAGCACCAGACCTTTCATATTTACTCTACCGGTTAAGGTAGGACGTGTATTATATCATAAAAATGTTACATCAATATTAAATAAATGTAAACATTCTATGAACTTTAATCAAGTTCAGGGCTATCATCATCACAGCCTACAATCTCAAGCCCTTCTGAGCAAGTGCCACAATAATTAGGCTTGACTGTGTAATCAAACCCATATTTGTTCTGGTAGTCATTGAGCACATCTTCAATAGCCTCAAATCCAGTAGCCCGATGTAATAGGGTCTTGGCCTCCTTGATAACATTACAAATGTCTACTTCATCATCGACCTCTATTAGATGATAGTGGTTTACGACCTCTCGAACAACATACTTTTTCATTTTTAGTCCTCCTTCACTTGATTTGAAATTTGGTAAACATCTGATAATTCTGGAATAAAACGCACACCAAAAGGTTCTCCTTCGCCGTTGAGCATCTTGAGAACATGGCCGACAATATCCATTTTTGTTGACCTGCTAAATCGACAAATATACAATCCCGGTGTTAAAGGTTCTATTTTCATTTATTATCCTCCTTTAATAGCTTACAGAGCCAAGTTTCTCTTTCTTTTTGTTCATGCCGTTTAAGGCACTCTTTAATCGTCTCAACGTCGCCAATCTCAATCAACTGCTCTTTTGCACGGCTATCAGCAACATACAACAGATTGCTACTTAACATACGCTTGTGCATAGGACTGGTAATTACAATTACGGCCTTAGCTTCACTACCTTGACTCTTGTGGATACTAATAGCATACCCAAGTAGTAGGTTGTTCATATAAGGCCCACAAATCCTTGCCATACCAGTATCGAACTCAACAGCCATAACAATGCCTGTATCAGTCTCTTTGATATGCCGAATATAGCCCATATCACCATTCATAACCATGATGTCGTTCATACTCTCAACCAAAGACCCATCCTCATCAACCCTAAAGCAAGGGCAGTGGTATTCGTTGTGGGTATTGATTACCTTATCGCCCACCTTGAACATGATTTCCTCACCACCACTTATCTTACGAATAGCATTAGTATCAGGGTTTGGATTGTATCTGGATTGAATAGCCTTATTGATTGCTACTGTACCAACGGGGCCTTTATTGAATGGGGACAGTATCATTATATCATCTTTAGTATATTTGTCAAGTAGAGAGTTATAGGCATCAAGGATTTGCACCATGGGGCTGTCATCAATAGAGGTGAACTGGTAATCAGGATAATTGCTGTTTTGTCTTGGGCCAACCTTACCTTCACGAGTATCAGTGGCCACAGTAGCAAGGCCAGATGAGCCATACCGGAAAATCTTGGTTAATGTGGCCGTAGGTACAACGCCTGAGTCAATAATATCTTGTACAACGTTGCCACAAGAGATAGAGGCCAACTGGGCTTCATCACACACAAAGATAAATCGTGTATTAGACTCACATATATCAAACAGCTTAGACAACAAATGAACGCCAACCATACTACATTCATCAATGATGACAAAATCAGAGGCGATATGACCGTCTTGAGCCAATACCATATGGATGGTGCTTGCGGGGCGACCTGTTGTTTCTCTTAGACGTTTTGCTGCTTTGCCGGTGGGAGCAAGTTGGGTGTAGTCTTTGCGGTTGGCTTCAAGCATCAACACCAAAGCCTTCATTACTGTACTCTTACCAGAACCGCCATAACCTCTTAGCATAGCGACCATGTGTTCATTAGCTAAGGTAAGGATTTGCTTTTGCTCATCTGTACACTCAAACCCATCAATGCTTGTGAAGTCATCAACATTCATACCTAAGTTGCAGTCTTGCTTTTTCTCTAAAGCGAGGCGGTCAAGGATGTTCTCAGCAATATTGACTTCGGCCTCATAAGTAGCCTTGTTACTGGAATATTCTTGCTCTGCGTCATAATAAATTCTTTCACTGTTTCTTACAGCGTCCTTTACATACTTGGCACACTCAGGCACTTTTTCTTCAGCCAATTCCTCAAGCAAGTCTGTGTAGATTCTTGTGTCGCCTTCATCTTCGTTCTCTTGTAGAATAGCCAAGCAAGCAAACTCACAACGTTCCTTAGAATCAATCAAATCAGGTCGTTTGTTTAAGACATATCTATCAGACTTGTCAAAGGAATAGTTAAGCAAATCAAAGAAAATATGATAGGGGCTACTTTCAAGGGCTTGATTTAGTTCTGCTGGTGTGGCAAAAACATCAATCAACTTCTTAACATCGCTATCGTTTTCAATGCCCCAATCAGAAGTAAGAGGTAAGAACTGAATGGTATTGAAATAACCCTTGATTTTATTCACATATTCCTCAAACCGAACAGGGCCAACGTTGTAAATTTTCTTATGGTCGATTTCTTCTTCATGTCCATCAAGCACCATCTGAACAAAATTAGGGTAGGCTTCATGCACATACTGAGGTTGGTTGCCATCGCAGATATGGCGTAAGATTTTTAGTTCTTGCTCAGGTGTAATTTTAATGCCCCCGGCACTAACATCAATATCAGCAAACCCAACCAAAACATAGCTGGCTGGATATTTGGCTCTTTGGTTCTCTCTGATTTCAAGCTCATATTCATCGCCCACATCGACCATACCAAGGTTGGTTCCGGCTAAAGTAAAGTTGTTGTATTGGTTAAGCGTTAGGTTAGGGTAGTTACCAACAGGTTCGCAACTTAGAACTTTGTACCCATTAGATGGATTAAAGAAAATCTGTTTAATGGGTTTTAGTTTAACTTTAATGCTCATTATCCAACCTCACCATCAACTGCTTGCCATACGACAAGTACGTCTTTATCGTCTACGGTTAATAGATATGTACCATCTGGATAAAGGCCATCTGCGAGGTATGTACCTTCGTCAGTGGTGAATACGGTTTGGGTTTGGTTGCGGGCAAGAGGCTCTGTGGGGATGTATTTAGTATCAATAGAGTTGTTAAGCCGTGAAGTCTTTAATTCAAAACCACCCATTATAGCAATGATAAGAAAGATTACCCCAATAGCACATACAACAGGCTCATCTTCTGTTACACCACAAAAAACAACGATAATACTTATACTAATCAAAAAAGATATGCAAATAATCGAACCAATCATCCCACAACACCTACTTTCTTAAATTTCACAACTTTGCCGTTTATCAACTTAATGTAATAAATGACTTGTTCGTAAGACACAATCTTAATGCGGACACAAGCATCCATTGAATTCCAAAGTTCATCATCAGTTAGAATCGTGCCATAACGAAGAACATCATCAACTTTCATAAAACAAACCTCCTTGTTTGATGGTTTAAGTATATCATGTTACAAGGAGGTTGTCAAGGTTTTATTTAATTTTCTTCTGAATATCGTTCAGTTTGAATTTCAATATCTGAGCCATTGATGCCGGTTATTTTCATAAGCTGAGAGGGGAAAATGCTGGCTTTATATTTTTTCGTCACAAATTCATCTGTTCCTCTGCGGTATCCACAGCAAATCAATAAACTACCACGCTCAAGCCAAGATTTCTCAATGACCGTTTTAGTATCATCTGGATTGATTGCACTTAATTGGGCTTTGTAGTGGGCAAAAGCCCCATCATTCATTTTAACATTGACCACCTCATTATCAGGCGTTAAGATAGTAACAAGGTGGTGGCTATCCGTTCGCCCTATCACTGTCCCGCAAATAGCAGATAACTCAAATTGTTTCCAAGACCGTTTACCAAAGGAACGCTCAACAAACTGAGGTTCTTCAGGCAAGTCAGAAAAATGGGAAATACTGTACTTGGCTAAGTCAACATTGGCAAGCTCATGTTCTTGGCTGTAAAATGCACAAGACTGGAAAGACCATCTATTCACATCCAACCCATCTACACTCTCAATCATGCTCTGTTTGGCTCTGGCCTTGTTAAACTTATCCAAGAACTCAGGCGTATTGATATAATCTTTCAGCGTTTCCATGGACGGAGCAAGCAACTTTTCAAGACTCTTGTCGACAACAACCCATTTTTCAGCGTCACTATCAAACCAATAATCTACGCCTTCGGTTAGGCTGTTCTTACAACGAGCGTTAAAATAACGTTGTGCCATATCATCAAGCCAGTATAGGGTCTTACTCTTGAATTTGGGGTGCGGCCCAAATCGGAACTGTCTGCTGCATACATATTTTCTAAAGTTGTATGGGCCGATGATAGACTTAGGGATAGGTACTCTTGCGGCCTTGATTTGGCCTATGTTGTTCATAGCAAAAGATGTGACGTTAGGCGTAGATAGGATGAAATATTGTCTCATCACAATGCGTCTGTCAGGCTCAAATTCATCAAAACATCCGGCCTTGATTAGTTGGATAAACTTGGATTTAGTGACAAGTGAGCCTTTGTAGGCGTTTTTATTGTAGAAGTCGGTAAAGGAGGTGTATGGACGGTTGGAGATGATTTGGCGAGAAATATCAATGTTAATACCAGCTATACCACCAAGTCCAAACAAGATAGCACTATCTTTTTCACGAGGGGTAAAGTCGATGTTAGAATCATTGATAGAGGGTGCATGAACTTCAACCCCATACTTTTTCATCTTGTAGATAGCTTTGGCCATTTCGCCATAGTCTGTTGAGCCTGTATTTTCTTCGTCTATACCAGACGCTTCTACAGACAAGCAAGCACAGTTCCAATAAACACGAGGATAGTAGTAATTAAGGTTAAGTTCTTGTAAGGCGATGATTGAGTAGCTATAAGAGTGTAGCTGGCTGAAAGAATAGCCCATACTGGCCGCAAACACCACATTCCAAATATAATCAGCAAAAATTTCTCTTGTGCCTTGACGTTTACAACAATCAAAGAATAACTGTTTGGCTTCAGCCTGTAATTTTTCATCCTTCTTGGCGATGGATTTACGGAGTTTATTGGCCTCTTTAAGCGTATAGCCAGCGGTATGTTCATCCATACTTAACCGCATCACCTTTTCTTGGCTATCGGCCATGCCATAAGCGTCTGCAAGGTATTTCCATAGAATAGCCTGTTCATCTTCGTTCAGGCCAAAATCAGTTGTATCTTTCAACCAAGCGTCTTTTGACTGTTTATAACGGATATATCTGTCAATAGGTGTTTCATCTGCATTATCTGGCATAAGACGAAGTAGGCTGTTTGCAGCCGACAAATCCATTACACTGTGAGGATGAGTAGCAGACAAGGCTTTTGTACTGATTGGGGTATCAAACTGAAACACAGAATAAATAGTGGGTAGAATATCCCACATATCAGGCGTTTTATAATCTAATACGTCAGGATGTACCCATTTATAGTATGTCTTTTTTAGTGAGCCTTCATCCTTAATCTTACCATTCTCAAGCAGATAATCCATTGTACGGTGAATCTTATCTGCGGTTTCAACCCTAAGCATATCGAACTTAATACATCCAGCCGCCTCATCATCCCATAGGTCATAGCAACTAATTAACGTTCCATCTGCTGAACGCATAGCAGCTATATAATCTGTGTAAGGGGTGTTGCATACAAGCACACCAGCGGCATGAGTACCACGATTAGTAATCAGCCCTTCAAGAGCCAATGCAGACTCAAGCAGATGTGGGTATTGGTTTAGTTCGGATTTGAGGCCGGGGGCTGGACTAATGCCTTTGTCTTTGTTGCCATATACAGCATCTTTTAGTTTACTAACCTTACCACGGTTAACAGGAATTAAAGACTTGAAATAAGCCGCCTTATCGTTTGGTATATCAAGACCTTTGCAAACTCGTTCAATGGCTGTTTTAGAGGAAATCTTAGAGAACGTGCCTATGTTGATGACTTTATCCCCGCCAAAATATTCTTTCATCTTGTCAACTATGGCTTTTTTCTTTGAGGCTTCTGAATCATTATCGATGTCCGGCAGTTCAACACCACGTTGATGATTTAAGTGTCTCCAACTTGGCATATAATCACCCAATGGCACGGGGTCAATTTGTGTAACCTCAAGTAGATAACACGTCAAGAACCCCGCTGCACTGCCTCTTGCTGGCATAGCCAAACTACCAGCTTGCCAAATAAGCTCAATAATCTCTGACATGGTTGAATAATAGCTGGCCATAGACGTATCAAGCTGTTCACTGATAATCTTTAGCTCTTTCCATTCTTCGTCCAATCGAGCGATATATTGTTCAATGGACTTTCCTTTGTTTACAATTTTGTCTTGAAGTCCTCGCTCAATTTGGCTAAAGAAATATTGCTCATGTATTTCGGGGCGATTAGAGTACCAACCAAAGTTTGGGTACTTATCATAATAATCACTGAATACATGACTAATAGTAAAGTTTGGTATTTTGTCAAGTGGGAGTTGCGGGATAATTGGATTGTGCTTGATATTGTACCCCTTAATTCTTTTGCCTAATTCACAACTCCATTCAAACATCTGGTCAATTTGAGCATTATTAAAATCAATCAATAGATGCTCTCTTAATTCGGCCTCATCCATAAGATAAGCTGTAGCATAGAAATCGTCAACCTCTCTATCGCCTTCTTGCGACAGTAAATAAACCTTATGGATAAAAGCGTCCTCTTTGCGGAGATAATGAGAGTCAGTAGTTGGGATAATAGGGATGCCAGTTTTTTTATGAAGCTCCCACATTAGAGTATTGACATGGCTTTGGTCAGAATTAGCGTCTTTAGCGGGCTGAACTTCAAGATAAAAATTGCCCTGACCAAAGATGTCTTGTAAACACATGGCCTCATCAAATGCCTTACCCATACCATGACCATCATTATATTCTTGTAATAGTAGCTTATCAATCCTTGACCCTAAACAAGCTGTACTGGCAATAACATGACCCTGATTAGGCTTAATAATTTCCTCAAGGTCAGCATAATAAGTCGGCCTACGGAACATCTTACCCTGTCTCCATGCCCTTAACCAAGCACGAGTCGAAAGTAAGCGTAGTTGGTGGTGGCCTTCAGTATCAAGAGCGGTTAAGATAAAATGATAGTAAGGGATGATGTTAGGGATTTGGCGATTAAGATTATCTTCTTCCTCAGTAAGCAAATATACCTCATTTCCCAAGGCCAATGTAAACGGCCTATCTTTTTCCATCTTATCATAATAATCTAACGCCTTAATATGGCTTGAGATACCCTCATGTTCTGTAATGGTAATGCCGCTAAGACCAAGGTCATAAGCACGTTGAATCAAGTCAGGAATCTTACAGATAACATCAGGGAACCCTAATAGAGCATTGCTCATATCTGTATGATTGTGGTTGTTAAAGTAACTCATGCTCTATCACGTCCTTTTTACTTAAAACATAAACATTATCTTCTTGAAAAGACCCCACTTCATTTGGATATACTTTGATTGAATAAGGCAATTTAGAAATTTCATCTTTATGGGCATTATATACCCTCTCAGAAAAATAAAGGCATATATCATTATCTGCTTTTGCTTTTACTTGCTCTGCCAGCTGAATCAACATATTGTAATCAATCATCCAACCCCTCCTAAAAATTAAACCGTAGATTTCTCCACGGTTTAATTGTAACATATTTAATTATGGTTGTCAAGAGGCAATTTAATCCTCCGGCAAATCAATATGACACCAGCGGTCTGTGGAATCGACCGGCTTCACCTCTCCAACACAATCATACCAGCGTTTGTCTACACTCATCTTTGCCATAAAACAAAAAACTTTTGGCCGTATATTTCCAATGGTTTGAGACACCAACACATACTCGTCCGACCCAACCGGATAATCCTCAACTTTGTGCCATTCCATTAACTTTCTCCTCCAACCAATTTATAGCTTCGATAAGTTCGTTGATTTTACTATAAAGGTCATTATATTCCTTAGGTAGAGGTTTAATCTTATCGCTTTTCTTGGTAAAATCATACTGTCCAATACGATTAAAGAAACGATGTGGCTCTTCATCATGGAACTTATACCCGCGTGTTCTTCCATCTTTATACTTAACAAGAATAGTGCTTTCTCCATCAAGGCTATGAATAAATGTTGTTATATACCCAATTTGACCATCTTTAGTCTCAACACAATCGTCCGCATGAAATTCGTATTTCATCAAAAATCACCACCAAAAATTCTGTTAATATCTTCAGTAATCTCCTTCTTTGAATATCCGTGATAAGGCTTGGGGAATGGACAAACGGCAATAATCTCACCCGGCAATTCATCTTTCCAGCGAAAAATATCGGTAAGATATTCATAACGGAAAAGTGGTACTACAAAGCGCCCACCAATGTCCTCAACAGTACAAAGATACCAACCAGTTTTTGTTGGATTAATATCAGTGTTCCAACCCATCAACAATCGTTCTCCTTCTCACATTTTTCACCTAATCCAGCCAAAATCAAGGCATAGATTTCTTCAAACTTTTCAGTAATCCCATCAGTAATCTTGGCCATACTCGCCATTGTGCCATCGTCTTTTGACCATTCCCAACCATAGAAGGGGCAATCATCTTTCCAAAAAGAAAGATAGAAGATATATTCATCATAAAAATTCTTAATAAGGGGTTTAAGTTTGATTAAATCATCGTGGACACCTTTCATTGTTGCCTTTTTACAACCACTATCTTCAATCATTTTATTGATTATGTCAGCAGAATAAATAAAATTACTCATTAAAAATCATCCTCCCAACTTTCATCCTTATCCTCAACCTTATTAACCTCAAACTGCTTAATCTTACCTTGCGGCTTGACCACACCATTCCATTCATTCGTAGACAAAGTTACAATCAAAAATAGGTTTTTTTTGCCTTTTTGTGTCAACTCATCTACTTGCTCAGGGGTAGCCATAAACAACAGAAAATCAACGCTATTTACTGTAATTTTTACTGTTGTAGTGCGCTTTTCAAAGACCTGTACATTGGTTTCATCAATCTCGGCGTTGATGTAGAAAGTGGGTTCCGGCACACCTTGACCCCACAACTCAGCATTATCCTCACAAGCCTTACAGAGCTTATTATTGATTTGCTTAGGGGTAATATACCCGGCCACATCAATCTCAGGTTCAAGCGGAAAATCAGCCTCATCAAGATAAGCAATCAAACGACTAAGATTAGACTTACGAACTAACACACCAGCAGCCTGATTATGACCCATAGCTTTAGCCAAACCAGACTCATTAACCACATCAGTCAAATCCACAGGGCTTCTTAGACTACCAGACCATGTTGTAGAACTCGCTTGACGTAGTAGAATAGTAGGCTTGTTGTATTTGCCTTGGAACTTATTAGCAATCAGGCCGATTTGGTTAGCCAACCCACTGTCACAGAATCCAATAATTACCTTATGGCCAAGGTCAAGAGTAGGCTCAACATCCTCTACGGCCTGTTTCACTGTCTCCGTTTGTAGGCGGTGTGCTGAACGGCACATTTTTAAGGTAGACTCAATATCGCCATGTCCACTAAAAGCATCAAACAATTCATGCTTTTCATCTGTCTCTTCCTTGCGGCATACAGCGTTGATTAGTGGAATCATGGCCCAACTATAACCAGTAGGCGTTAGGCCATAACGCTTAACTACTGAAGGCAACATGGCTTGGATTAAGGGGTTTTGGACATTGTGTAGTCCATTATGGACATAATATCTGTTCTCTAAGGCCGTCAGGTCACAGCTATCAGAGATAATAGACATGGCCACAAGGTCATCTACATAGGGAATGGGTAGACTATACTTCTTACAGTAATACTCAATAAACTTGGCTGTTACACCCGTACCAGATAGAGCTGTGTTCAACCCCTCACCTAAATGATGATTGATGACAATGGCCCAAGGGTTGTCAACCTCAATCTTGTGATGGTCTAAAACCAAGGTATGACATCTGTGCATTAGCAAGTCTTGACATTCATTAGTATCGTTGCTTCCGGCATCAGGCACAATCAACAATTTACATCCATCTTCAATAATCTTGGACACAACATCATCTGAGGCCGACTTTCTTAGGCCATGAGCCTTGCCCTTACGGATATAGATAACAGGGTCAATGTTGTATTGGGTGTTAAGAAATTGACGAACAATGGTCGCAGAACACATACCATCACAATCAACATCAACCAACAGGCCAATCTTCCAGTCGTCATCAACCGCTTGCTTCAGTAATTCCACCCCTTTATCCATGTTAGGATAGAATCGGGGATTGTCTAAACATCCTTCTTCTGGGTTTAGATATAGGCTAGTTTGTCCAATACCATGCGCTTGTAGATAATCCTCAATAAATGTAGAGGGGTTGATTTTAGATAGTAGAGGTTTTACTCGCATAGTAGTACCTCAAGACACTCGTAGTCACAAAACCATTTATCATCTATACTGGTTGTGCCTTTTGGCCATTGAACTTTGCAATTATTATAGCTACGCTTTTCTACAATGCCTACCGTCCCCACAACAGGAAACCACTGAAGATGGTTCTCATGGGCTTTTTCATCAACCATCCTAACCTTACTACCAACCTTAACATTATCTTTGGTTGCGGGAACCCAATGTTCAGTCTGCTTAGGCTCTCCAATAATAAAACTCCGACCAAGCTGCCCACGGATGTAGGCTGAACGGTAGATAGCGGCAACCATTTTACAAGTCTCTGGGAAATGATAAATACTATCAACGTCTTTACCCCAACCCAATTTTGCCAATTTTGGCTTCAGCATCTCAACAATCTGCTTATCAGTATACTGTTCGTACATCTTTAATCCTCCTTCATATATTCAGTCCAATACTTTTCATCAGGACGATTTTTACAAATCAATAGATTAAGGCAAGGGGTATCTGTTTCACCGTATTTATCAGTTTTTACATAATAAACGAAATATTCTCCAAAATGAGCTACAATATCTGCCGAATTTGCTACTACTTCAAAGCAACATTTGTCTCTTTCAAAAGACAGTGTGTTATAAACGCTAACTTTATACACAACATTGAATCCACATAGACTTTTCATAGTCTCAACCCAGTTGTTAATAGTAGTACAATTTCTCTTAATAGTATCCATTTTTATTCCTCCTCATAATAGGCAAGCCTTTTGATGTAATGATAATACCACACCAAAAGGCTTTTGTCAAGGATTATTTTTAGTTTTTATCTTCTTCAGGAATACTTCTCAAAATATGAGCAATTACATCAACCGTCCAACCATTGCCGATAGCCAAACTTCTTTGAGAGCCAGTAACGCCTTCAACGTCTGTGTACCCATCTGGTAATGTCTGTAATCTTTCTTGTTCGGTGTAGGTTAGAAATCTACAAAAGTCGTCAAACTGAATCAATCCAGCATTATAATTTCTATCTTGTTTGCTTGCTACGGTTCCAGATTTATGTTTATTAGTAATATTATCGCAGCAAATAGCGCCGTTTACACGCCCCTTACCCTCATTCCACATTCTAATTCGAGAAGGCGTTTGCTTGACTTTGAAAGGGGCAATTTTATTGTATTCTGTCTCAAGAATATTTTGCAAATCAATTCCTTTATCCTCTGGAAGATTAAAAGGAATATTAGTCCAATAACATCTTTTTCTATTTTGGGCAGACACCAAATTAGAATTTATCATCACACAATTTACGCCTAACTGTTTAGTAATCTCTGCCTTAATTTCTTTACTTATGGAAAAATTGTTTTCATAAAGAAAATACTTACATCCTGTCGCCTTTACCGCTTCAACAAACTTCATAAATAGTGTCCAGCCCAAGCCCTCGCAAATTGTTTCTCTTTTGTGCTTTGCTGTACTACTTCTTGCAATACTCCACCATGTACACGGACTACCTCCAATAACCGCATCAAAACCTTTATACTGGGCGAAATTAGCAGACATTACATCTCCCATGTATTCAATATCATTCCAATTAGCTTTGCTTATTTTAATTGCATTTTCATCAATCTCATAAGCCACATATCGTTCAACAGGAATCCCGGCTCTTTCCAAAGCTAATCGTCCGCAGCTAATACCATCAAATAGACTCAATACTTTCATAAATACCTTTCTCTACTCTCCCATAATTTATCCCATGTTTCTTTATCTCTGTCAGTTGCGTTTTCTTTCGGCCCCAACAACTCACCGCTATCATCCCACACTATATCAACCTGACAATACCCCTTAAACATATCACACAGCCGTCTCACAGATTTACACCATTCCTCAAAGAAAGCATCATCTTGGCCAATAAAATCCATGTCGGGACAGTATACCACTCGTTTAACGCCCATCTTGATTAGTTGGTTTCTGCGTTGCATACCAAGTTGATGACCGTACATGGCAAGAGCACATGACTTCGGGCCAAACCACCCATCTAACTTAAGGACGAACTTCTCTGACTCACCTAACCAAACCTCGCCAGTCTGCTCAATCATAGGTTTATTATAGTTAATCCCATAAAACACTTGATTGGTATTGAACTTATAACATTGCCCATCCAATGTAATTAATGGCATATACTTGGCCTGTTCAACCCTGTCTTTATCCCAATTCCTTACTCTAACCCCAATCAACCTTGCTTCGCTATCAAAACATGGTATCACAGTTTGGTTACAACGCTCATAATATCTTATCTGATATTTGGACATTGTTTTTTCACTTATGCCCTCATCTATCCATGCTTGTGGGTATAGTGGGGGTAGAGTGTCAATGATGTTGCGGCTGTATTCAGGTAGCTGATTGCCATACTTTCTAACCCTAACAAACCGCTCAAGCTCAGACCAGTCATAAACATGGTTGTTGGTAAAAGGCTTGGTTATCTTGGTTGGGTCGAGTCCAGTTTTCTCAAGAATCCAGTTGCAAGCATCAAGGAATGAGCAAGTTTGGCCAAGCAGATTTAGGCGGGTTTGGACAAGGGAAATACAGTCATACGAACGCCCCATAGTCATACCAAAAAATATCTTGGTGTCAGTATAAAAGACAAGGGCTGGGCTGCCTTGATAGGGGTCTTTGTTCTTGTCTCCTGTCCAACAGCGCCATTCTGTGTTGCTTTTACTAAAGATAGGGATACCAAGCTCACGAAGGATGGTATCATAATGTGACAAGGTTAATGCTTTCTTTAATTTTTTAACATCAACCTTGCCCATTACTTTAACCTCACTTTACCATTTCATAATCTTCTGGCTGGATATTATCTACCCAATAGTCCTTGGTTGCATAAATATTCACGCCATCTTTCCATTTAAATCCAAACACAAAAAGATTGCCAGAGCCAACAATATAAAACTCACCGGGCTTATAATCATCGGAACATAACTTTTTAGTAATTTTATCTACATACTTTTGGACTTCATCATCCTCAATATCAATTGCACCCGTTTCGATGCTTGTGTGATGGAAGGTTGTTTTCCAAGCAGGCGGCTGTACCCGCTGGTCACTCACTATAATCTCTTTGTTACAAGCTGGGCAAGTCACATATTCACAGCCCATCCAACCAATGTGAACATTTTCTTTATCATACTCAAGCTCTGCTCCACACTCATCACAAACATGACGTTTTGGGTATTCAGATTCAATGTTGTTAGATTTGATTAGTCTCATAGATATAGCTCCTTAAATTCTTTAATTCCCTCAGCCAACGCCACTACATCTTCAACACTACTATTCTCGCCAAAACTAACCCTGATAACCTCACTGGCTTCGTTATTATTCAATCCATAGGCATTTAGCACTCGATAATCATGCAACTCAGCACAAGCAGAGCCGCCAATAGAGACATAGATTTGTTTAGAAGCAAGATGCTGTTGGAGGGCATCTGCATTAAATCCGGGTAGACGAATAGCGTTGATTGCATAGGTATAAGCAACGAGCCTATCAGGAATCATTGCATAGTTAATATTGGCTTTTTCTAATGTTCTGTACATCATATCAGCCAAACTTGTCCAATGGTAATCTTTTTTATCAATAACAACTTTATTACAAGCATCCTCAACCGCTTGCGTCATAGCCAATGCACCAGCAAGGTTGGGTGTGCCATGCAACTTAAAACCATTGAGCCATTCATCTAAGCGGTCGCTAATCCAACAACAACCAATTCCAAGTTCTGTCCCGGCTTTGTGTCCATCAAGAGCCAAAAAATCACACCAGTCATCTATATTAGGTTCAATAGCAACGTGACCTAATAGGGCTGTTGCGTCACAAATATAAAAAGCATTATATTTATGGCATAGGTGACCAATATCTTTTACAGGGAAAACTTCTCCTGTCAAATTTTGTACGCCCATCCAAAATACAAGCTTATCTTCCTTTGGGTATTCTTGAAGAGCCGTTTCTAACTCTTCAAGATTTTTAACTCGAACATTCAGCCACCTATCAACGGCATCGTGTTCATATACACTACCTATGATTTTCATTTTATTCCGTACTCCTTAAACAAATGCTTTTGAGGCGCTTCATCACCAAACATTTCTTTCTCCGCTTTAAGTCTCGCCACTATTGCTTCTTCAAGTGTTTTGTAACTACCAGAGAAAAATCTTCCTTTAGCACCAAGCGTCACAGCGTATGGATTTATTTTAGATTTGTTCTTATGGACACCAGAAACGCCAAATTCATTGTTTGTGTTAATACTTCTATTTAACGTGTTATTTTGCTGAGTAACAACCCTGAGATTACTCTTTCTATTATTTTTCTTATCTCTATCTATGTGGTCTATTACCATATCACTTGACAAATCATCCATAACATATCTGTGTAATGCCAAATACTTGGCTGTACGTACAATATATCCTTTATGATTTTCCATCCAAGTGTATTTAGACACTTTATCTAAATCTTCTTTGTCGATATAAAATGGAGTGCCTGTATTGCTTGCATACATCATAACGCAATCGCCGAGAATTTCATATTGGTTATATTTTCTTTCAGACTTGCGAACAGCTATTGTCACTTCTTTTTTATAGCAACCGCAAGACGGATATTTGGAATTCTTTAAATAGCTTGAGGTCTTTTCAACAATATTTCCACATTCACATTTGCACACCCATTTAGAAGATTTGCCGTGTTTTACAGTTTCGCCCTTATACAACACAGTCAATCTCCCAAATTTCTTCCCAGCCAAATCAATCAATTTACTCATATACATTCTCCTTATCTAAGAATAATATTAAGAGTAGGAAGGTGAGATAAGCACCTTCCTTAAATAATAAGCAATGGCCATTACTTATTAACCTCTTTTATTGCATTATACCATAATTTTAATCGAAAGTCAAGTAGGTTCTTTATTGTTTATAATTTGTTCACAAATAACAGCCGCCATCAAATTCTCAATCAACTGGCTGCTCGTGCCGCCAAAAACAACCTTGTCGCCCTTAGCACCAATAGCCTTCTTTACTCTGTTTTCTGCCTCAGATAGTAGGCACTTTTCCTTGTAAGCATAGTTGGCGTTGGGATTAAAGAAATAGCCTTCACCCAACACATTGCGATACAACTGTTGAGGATACTTAACCACAGGACAAGTAGAGGCGTAGTCTAAAAAATTCATATTCTGATCTTCTTTCTATACACACGCTTTCTATTTTTCATAGTAGATGGCATTACATTTTTAATATCTTCTAAACTATAATTTTCTTTAGGAAAATTCGTCCAAGCAAATTCTCCAAAATATTTTAATGCTGCTAAATCGTAAACTTTTGCCGCCTCTTCGGCGGTGTCAAAAGCCCCAAAATACATTAGTTTACCTTTATACCTTAATTGCACACAAAATTTATCTCTTGTGCTTTGAACGCCTTTATAGCCTGTTTTATTACCTCTACGAATAGGCGTATTCATCCTATTTTGGCTTGGTGTTGCAGGTCTTAAATTCTCTTCTCTATTGTCGGATTTATTACCATTTTTATGGTCACAATGTGGACAACAAATAACCGAATGAACTCGAATAGTAGTTTTCTTCCCCTTACGATAACACCAATAATACCCGTTGTTTCTATCTTTTTTAGGGTATAAATAAATCTGTTGTTCCTTAAAATATTCATACCACTTATAATCCAAAATAGTATAAATATCGTCTCTATCTTGAGGATATACTAATACGCAATCTTCAAGAAATTCATAATGATTATATTTTTTCATCCTCCAATCAAATGCAACACATCAAACAAAACCCCGGAGAAACAAATCCCACTCACAAAACACCCTACACAAGCAGAGCTATATCGCTTGTCTTTATAAGCAGTCTTAGCCGTCCACAGATTAACAACTGCCAAAATCAACAACAATCCAGTCCACACAACCTCAAACATTTTCTTTCTCCTTTAGTTCTTTAATCTTTTCCCGCAAACGTTGGGCTTTTCTACGCCAGTTGCGGTTAGATGCTTGTAAACTTGTAATTTTGGCAATAACATCATCTACTAAATTAATATTAACATCATAATCAAGTTGATAATAAGGGCAAGTTTCACATCTTGTAATGTTGGGGCAATTATTTGTAAAACATTTTAAAGCCTTAATCAAATTATCCATATTTACCTCCTATTCAACCAATTATCTAAAACAATAACCATCAAAGCAACCAAAGCAATAGGCCAAAATGTAGCCAATACAACGATTGCAACAAGCTCCTCAAACTCATCCATCTTATGGCCACTATTGCCAATCACAATATTGGCTAAATAAACACCGGATAGCGTGTACACCAAGAAAGCAATAATCTCTCCCACATCAATCCCCCATGTCTGATATTCAATCGAACACTCAAGAAGCGTGTCACGGCCTTCAATCTCTTGATACCTAATCATCCTAACTTTCATTGGTCGACCTGTCTCTTTAAGTTGCTGACACAATTGCGTAAACTGGCCTAGAGCCATCTGTTCTGGCATAGACATTCGCTGACGCTGGACAAGGGCATTACCCTCATAAATCTCTACAAGATAATCTGTTGTGTCAAACAGACTGTTTATATTGAACATCATGCTTTTGCTCGCTCCCATCCATGTTTAGCATAACGAACTTTGACCTTTTTAATTATATCTGGGTCATTGGCTGGCTCAAGTTCATCTTCACTGTACCAAAAATGACTACCGTTAGGGAATCTATCAAGGGAAACAATAGAACCTTCAGGGAATTCTACAAGAAAATTAGTGCCCCAATGGTTAATTTTAAGCACTATGCCGACAACTCCTTCAAGTGGACTCCAAAAACCTTCTCGCCCCACATACTTAACCATCTGCCCAATGTAGAATTTTGCCATAATAAGCCGCCTCCTTTTCTAAGATACTTGAATTATATCATAAAGGAGACGGCTTGTCAAGAGTTAAATATATAGTTTTGAGTCTTGATTTACAGCTACAACATGACTGGATTTACCTTGCTCTACCAACTTTTCTTTAAGTGTCTTAGCAAAAGATATTTTACCATCCATATCACCATGTACGAGACATACCTTGTTATATCTCAACGTAGTAAGATAATCCATCAGTTCTTCATAGCTCGCATGGCTCGACCAAGACCGCAACTCAACAATCTTGGCCTTATTCTCAAGCACCACACCATTAACCTCTACAAATGGTTCACCAGATTTAATCTTAGACGCAAGGTTATTCTCACCACTGTAACCAATGAACATAAGAGTATTATTAGGATTGGGCAGAGCCGTTGTTAGGTGGCTTAAAATCCTCCCCCCGGACAAAAAACCGCTGGCCGAGAGGATAATACAATGCTCATTAGACATCTGTAATGCCTTACTATCCGTTGTCTCGGTAATAAACTTGAGCCTTGGCCACTTCATTACTTTTGACCACTGTTCAGTCTCAGGCCAAATATTGCTAATTTTAATAGCTAAGGGGCTATCAAGATAAACAGGAATATCAGGTAATAGCCTATAGTCCCACATCTCATATAGCACTGTCAACAGCTCTTGAGTTCGTTGTAGAGAAAAGCAAGGGAACAAGATTCTATGGCTATCTCTAACCACGGCCTCAATCTTCTCAATGTCCTTTGGCCTATCTTTCACACTATTTGGTCTGGTAGGCTGACAATAGGTACATTCATGGACAAGCATATCTACAAAGGGCAGAGGCTCATAAGGGATTGTATAGGGGCGTTCAGCTTGGCCGCCTACATCTCCACTAAACCCTACTCTATACTCTTTATATCCTTGTGTCATAGACAAGTATACTTGAGCGGAGTATAAGATGTGGCCAGCAGGGTAATATTCAAACCAAATGTTTTTTGTTAGGTTGGTCTTTTGGTGATAATCAACCTCAATACATCTACCCAAAGCTGTTTCAATATCATCAGCAGTATAAAATGGGCTATACCCCTTACCATGTTTATTGTTGAGTTTGATACAGTCAGATTGATGAATTTTTAGGCTGTCCTCCCATAGTAGTCTCAAAATTGGCTTAGACCCTAATGGCACAAAAACATGGGCTTGAGACCCTTTAGCGAATAAAGCTGGAATAAGGGCACTATGGTCTGCATGGGGGTGACTGAGAATAACCCACTGAATTTCTTTTACACGTACAGACTTGAGAAAATCTTTGTTGTTTTGGTAGTCTGTGGCTATATCATGACCTTGAGAAAGACCACAATCCAATAAAATGCCATACTGTTGAAATCGCACAAGATGAGAGGAACCGGCCACCGCAACAGAGGCATTGGATGAGAACTTAACATAAGGCTTAGCTGTGCCGCTTCCCATTTTCCACCTCCATCATCAACACCTTATACAACATACAATCATGGTAATCATAATCTGCCCTTGGCATCACATAATCACTGATTTCTTGTAGTCTGGGATTTCTGTTAATCTTAGCCAAACATTGCTGTGCCACGCCACACTGATAGCAAGGGCTTTCTTTCAGATACTTAATTCTTTCACTCATCTTCACAACACCCATCTTCACAATCATCATCAGTATAGAACCCAACGGCTTGAGTATGGGTTTCTTCAGGTTCCTCAGTTGCGTACTTAGCCGCCTCATAGTTCAGTTTAACCGACTTTAGACCAAACACATTGCTTATCCACCCACCAATAGCGTCAAGCACTGGTATACCAGCTACAAAAAAAGCAACAGCACCAAGGGCCGCATATAGGTGGGTTAGGTCATGTTCTTTTTCTCTCTTTTCTCTCATTAAAACTCCTCCAATTCAGTTGGTCTAATGTCAGCCATTACATTGTTTTCATCGTCTGTGATAAAATAATCATGGCGTTGGAATGTACCACGGTCAAAGTATGACCATAGCTTCAGGCGCTTATCGCCATAGATACCATAACGTGACTTGATGATAAACTCACAGATATTAGGCATTGGTTGGCGCTTATCACCTATCCCATTACGCTTTAGATAAGGCTCAATCTGTTTCATGTCTTTACGTAGGTAGGATGTGGGGATGATGATAGAGCCAAAGTCGATTTTATTCTTAGTCGATTTGCCGCCAGCCAAAGCCGTTTCATCAACAAAGCTAAGGGTTTTCCATGTATCGTTTAGTTGTTGGCTTGTTAAAATGCCCACATTCATATCTTCAGCCATTGTCTTTAGCTCAGTGGCCAAATACAACAACACTTGGTCTTGTCTACCGGCATTACCTACAACCTCACGGTATTCTTGGCTAATATCGCCTTGTTGCTCCATATAGTCAAACACACAATATCCGATACCCTCGCACTCAACCATCTCTTTGATTTTACGTTTAAGGGCTTTGGTGTTAAAGTTAGGCATAGATGTAATATGGAGATTAGATTGGGCGATAATCTCGCCAGCTTTGATAATACGGGCTTCTTCGTCAGGCGTACATAGGCCATTTTTAATTGACCTGTACTCAACCCCGCTCACAGCAGACCAGAACATCGGCTCAACCTCTGTTTCAATGTCTTGTTCTGTGGCGATGAATAGAGTAGGTGATTGGTAATTATCATTAACAATGAAGTCACTAACCTCATCTGACCACAGTTCTTTTGCTCCAACTTTGGCCAAATCGGCTACACCAAGACGGCTCTTACCCGTACCAGACCCACCCCCTCTTAGTCCTAAGTGGCCTCTACACCATCCATTCCAGATTGTGCTTAGATAGCCTGACTGAAACAAAGCACCAAATGACGGCTGTTCCTTAAAACCAGCCAACCTTTCAGCTACATTCTCACCGGCTTTGATTTCGTTCCGTACATACTTAACATCGTACTTTGTTCTTAGTTTTGCCGACTTAAACTCAATGTCAGTAAGAATCTCACCAATAGTCCACTTATTCAACTTGGCCATTTGTTCTGTTTCATCGAGCATTTCATCATAATAATCAGCAATATTATACCCATCCTCTTTAAGCTCACGCAATAAGCTGAACTTACGCAGGGTGGTATAATATAGCTCAAAGCTTTCAAGTGAACATAGCTCTTTTACAGTAGACACAAAGTCAAGAAAATTGCTGTCGTTTAGCGTTTCGTATTGAGCCGGGTAGTCCTTTACATAATTATCAATTTCGACCTCACTAACACTGCCAGCCCCGGCTTCAGCCAATTTACAAGTAGCAATAAAAATAATACGATGTACAGGCTCGGGGTCAAAATCAGTCTTTGTCAAGGGATAAGATGGATTGAATAGAAGCTGGGTGTTGTTCATTAGACAACCGAGTAGCAATGAAGCCATGTTAGAATTATATAGCATTACCGCTCCTTTTCCTCAAACCACCAACCTCTGCCACCACACATTACTAATGATGTAATGTTAGTGTCAATGTCAACAACAGTTATAATATCAGTTACAGGTACAAGCATTGAGGCATTGCCGGTTTTAACCTCCATATCATCTGGATATTTAGACAAGACTTGTTTTAGTTCTGCTACTGTCATTGTCTCACCCCTTACACAGATACAATCTTTCACCTTTGTTACTGCGACTGTTTTTGTCAAGCGTACACTTTAGTTCACCAGACCAAATACACTCAAACCCATCTTCAGGCATCCAGTATTCGCTCACGAGAACAATATTAGTCTTAGACATTTCTTTACACCAAGCATAAAATTTGTCATAATCAAAACTACCAGTTGCATACTTGGTTGTATCTCGGTAGGGCGGGTCACAGTAGATAACCATGCCATCGGCATATTGTTCAAGGTAATTACTACAATAAAACTCAATACCTTTTAGACTTGGGGCTTGTTTCTTTAGATTTTTAATAGCTTCGTCAGTATAATTGCGTACCATACCAATCTTGGTTTTTACACCGTTTGCATAGCCGCCAAACCACTTACCATTATAACTTGCACAAAACCCAACCAAACCAACATACCAATCAGGGTAGCTATTAGGATTGGTGTTTACGGCCTTATACTCATCTTTGGTAATCGTATTTGGCAAATCATCAACAGTCTGCTGAACGTGCCTAAGCAAAGCAATAAGATATTTATGCTTATCAGTGCCATACTTGTATTCACACTTAATCTTATCAATCATGTTAGCACCACCAACAAACGGTTCCCAATAGCCATTGCATTTGTCGCCCATGCCGTCAATATAAGACTGAATAATTGGTGCAATTTGTTTAGAGATACGATTTTTACTGCCTACATATTTCATAGGTCATCCCTCCTTTATCTTAATCATACCACCATCTCAATCAAAAGTCAAGTCATCTTTAATCTTTCTTTGAGGTCGATATTTCTTAACCTTAGTAGGTAGAATTGCACCTATTTCATTGGCTTTTTCTTTTGCTTCGGCTAATTTAGCCCTGAACATCTGTGTAGCATCAATATATTTTGGGAACAACTGATACAATCCATAATCGCTATCAATCACTACTTGCTCATAGTCTTTACAATATTTAAGAATATAATACACATCTTTGTGTGTTAAGTCATATTCTTTCATAATGTTCTTGAGTTGAGCGGTAAGCAATTTCCAGTTGGCATCTTCGCCCCACATGGATTGAATTAAGTCTGTGACTTTACGGCGGTCTTTCTTTTCTTGTTCTGTTAGTTTAGAGGTTGCCATATACCCTCCTATTGAAAAAGACGGCCAGCGTTGACCAGCCGTCTTTGGTTTAGTTTTATTCTTCCCAGCTAATATCCTTTTCTTCTGCCAAGTCTACCAGCTTATCATAGATATATTGTAGTGCCTCAACCTGAGAATCGTCAGCCTCACTAATCTTATTAGGCTTATCATTTTCATCATACCCAAGAAAATCGCCTACAATCTTATTAACTGCTGCGGTTAGCTTAGCCTTGCGCAAAGCGCCATAAATGGGCTTGACCTCATCAATCAATTCAGACGCAGACTTTTTCTTTTCAGTCTTTTCCTTTTCACGCTGGGCTTCTTCCTCTGCATAGGTGATAGTAGATACACCTTGCTTCTCAGCCTCACGCTCACACGCAATACGCACAGTTTCCTTTAGGTTGTCAGCGGTAAATGGGCTGATTGTTTCAGGACACTCAGTAAACCGGCTACGAGCGAAATACTCCTTATGCTGTACACAATGGCCAATGGATAGTAATGCCTTACCATTCTCGTCAACACCCTGAGACTCAAGATAAATCATAAAGTCAGGAATATCCTTTAGGGTATTACCAGCTTTGTTGAAAGTGTTTTTGGGCACAATATATTCATATTCTTCTCTACCATCTTTAACCTTGCGAATTTCATCATGGAAGATTAAAACAACACAGTAGCCAGATAGAGCCAGCTTATTGATTTGATTGTCTCTTTCTTTTGTTGCCATATCATAACCACCGCCATAGGGTATGCCAGACAACTCAGTAATAGGACTAAAATCAGACTTTTCAGCGTTTTGAGTGTTGTAAGTAGAAATAATATAGCTGGTGGCCAAATTTGGCAAGCGGTCAGCAACATCTACTACAACGCACTTATACATAGCTCGTATCTTTTCACGCTTCTTTTCATTCTTAACGGTAAGCTGAGATACAACCTGTCGGAAATCATTCCAAGATTCAATGTCTACCTTACGAATACCAGAAATGGCATTATAGCCCTTTTCTGTGGCCAACCATAGCGTCTTACCGGGAAACAGCTTAGAGGCCACATGGCTTTTTCCAACATTATTCGTGCCATACCAAGCCAGAATCTTGCCCTCAAGACCAGTGGTAATTGTAGTTTCCTCAAGATTTGTAATATCAAGCGCCATCCCACATCACCCCTTAAAATTCATCCTCATCAAAAGGGAGGTCATCACCCGCAATTTCCTCAAAATCATCAAAGTCATTGGTGGTCTTCTTACCCACACGCTTAGACTTGTACTCAGCCTTCTTGTCCTTTAGATTGGGAGCAGTACTCTTAGTGGCCTTATTACCACCATTCTTAGCGAACTCATCCTTCTTGACCTGATACATCTTAATAGCCTTCTTAACTACAGAGCTATCCATCCATAGGGTCTTAACAGGGGTCTGCTTGCCGTCCTCGTCCTCAATATATAGTTCATCAGGCTCCTCAACAATGTCCATACCAGCAAGCACAAATTCAGTGCGAGTAGACACGTTAGAGGTGTCAATCTTACCAGCACGGCCAATACCATGCTTCTTAGCCACACCACCAAAAGTAATGGTGTTTACATCCAGAGTAGCGTCAATGGTACAACCAGCTTCCACAGCATCATTAACATCGTCCACAAGGTCGTCAGGCACAATAACAGTGACGGGGAACACCTCACCCTTACCATTAGCCATATATACAGTCATTACACCACGGCCAGTTTCCTCAGTCTCACCATCAACCATCTTAGTCTCAGGCACGTTTTTAGTCATGCAACCGCTCATATTGACAGTGATACCGTATTCCATACCTTCCTTGTAAGCAGTGGTGGACACCTTGCTCACACGGAACTGAGGGGCTTCCTTGACTTCCTTACCGTCACGGCTCATAAACATATTGTTCTCAAGACGGCCTTCAACCACAACAACAGAGGGGGCGTTGCCATTACCATTGACTTCAGGGTTCAGTTCCATCATATCAGTGGCCATCTTCCACTGACGAGATTCCTTACCATTCAGACCCTTAGACGCAAAGTAAATCATAAAGGTGACAATACCGTCACCAATACGAACAGCAAGGCTACCCTTAATGCACTCAGCTTTAACCGTTTCTCCGGTGGCCTTGCCATTTTCATATAACTTAACTTCACAAGGCTGTCGCACTAAATGAGGAACAGGATTCCCTTTCTCATCTTTTCCACCCATCTCGTATACACTACCAACACAACGATAAAAATTCTTGCTCTTGTTTAGAATATCCATTTTTTATACCTCAATATTTTATTATAATTTTAACACAGAAAGGGACTGTGTTATTAACCCATCAAACTTATATTGCTTAGACAGATAAATTAAAAATAGACCAGAAAACGTAGTAACTTTATGTAGAGTTCTTAGCTTCTCTGGCCTTCTTTAACCGTTCTGCTGCCATCTGACGCTGTTCATCGGTCATTGTCCGCTTAGAGTTGGTGTTGTGACCAGTTCTATAAAGCCACAAAGGGCAAGACTTAGTGGTACAATCTTTAACCAATCTTGGCTGGTCGCCCATACAATCAATACAGAACGCCTTAATTGCTGATAGCGGTGTATTAGCCATCGTCATCCTCCTTAATGCCCAGCTTTTCTTGAGCCATCTTTACATCTTCATTTAAGATTTCAATGGCCTCATCAACCGTTTTACAGCTCTTAATCTTCTCAACACATCTCAAAGAATGAGCATACCAGCCTGTTTGAATCCCTTGTAGGCGAATCTTATCAAACGTGTCTGCAAGCACCGGCTGAATTAGCTCTTTCAGGTCTTTATTACCTGTTTCTTCTGTGGCCGCATCAAGAAAAGCCTTGAGCTTGGGATTATTGTCAATCATCTGTTTGAGTTTTTCACGCTCAAGCCGTTTACGAGTTCTCTTATCCATTATTCACCTCTATCGCAATGTGGGCAGTAAGGCTCATATAAGGTTTCATAAGCATCAACCTCACTATGATATTCCTTTACTTGCTGATATTTGATTTTTGCGCCGCACTTAGGACACCGCCCATGTTCATCGAACCACCACTCAATTCTGTGTACGTCCTCGACTCTGGCACTTGCGTTCATTAGGTATAACATACAATCTACCATAATGTCTGGTTCGTCACAGAAATGAGTTTCAATGGCCTCGATGACCTCACTCATCATCTTAGGATACATTATACTTTCTCCAATCCATCGATACGAATTAGGTAACAAGGCTCGTTGTCATTAACTTTCCCATCGATAAACTTATAATAACGCTGAATATAAACCAGCATCGTGCCTTCGTCTTTACCTTGCCCCACATACCAAGGGGCAATAGCCTTGACAATATACTCGGTTTCATCAAGTTTAGGAATTTGACCATAAACATAACAAGCGGCCAGTCCCACGTCGTTGATATTCTTCTTAATCCAAGTGGTATAAGTGCTATAAGATAGGCTAGAATTCTTAATCTTAACTTTATCGCCAACCTTAATCTTATCTTTACCCAGTTCCTTGCCCAATTCCTTGCTCAGTCTATCCATAGCCAGCGCAACGCCCATACTTAGACTAAACTCATCTTCTGGAGCACATCTGGCCTCTGCTTCAATAAAAGCTTCGCTCAGTTTGGTTGTTTTTGAGTTAGGGTAAGAAGCTCTGACCATATTTTTGGAGACGCTAACAACATACGTTCCTTCTTGCCAATCCTTTGCCAAATTACTCATATTAACCTCCTTAAAATTCCATCAATGCCGTAGCATTATTGACGTTATCCTGATTTGCCTTGATATATCTTGTAGTCACAGCCAGAGAACTATGACGTAAGACCTTACTAATAGTGGCCACTGGCACACCCTTATCACTCATAATCGTTGCACAACCGGCCCTCAAACCATGGCAACTAAGCTCATTCCAATACTTCAATCCAGCCCTACGAGCCGCAGATTTGATGGTCTGAGACACGCTGTTGTCGCTCAATTGATGATTCTGGAAAGAGGCGAACAGATAAGGGCAATCATCATCACGCAGACGCAAATATCGCTCAATCGCCTGTTCAGTAGACTGGTTGATATAAACCTTACCACCTTTGTCGCCCTTAGTCACGGGCAACTCAATCTCTCGATTGTTCTCCATGGCCTTCTTGTACTGGTTAATAGTGATATTGGCCATCTCACAGAACCGGACACCAGTAGAAAGCAAAAAGCTAAACATGGCCTTGTCACGAGGGGTACGAGCATAGGAGATAAGTTGTCTTGCATCTTCTTCGGTCATACGAGGCTTTTCCTTGCTCTTAATATTACTGGGGCGTTTGAGATTCTTGCTGGGGTCAACCTCAATAACACCGGCATCAGCAAGAAACTTGAAATAAGACCGAACAGCAGCAACCTTATTAGCCACCGTTGCACTGGCCTGATTGGCAATACCAGCCTTCCAATCAATCAGGTCGAGGTAGGTAATATCCTGTTCAGGTTTGTTAATGGTCTTGAGCATCTGGTTAATGTGGTTGGTGTAGCCACGCATGGTGTTCTCAGACATTTTCTCTGCCTTCATATAATTAACAAAACTCTCAATCATTTTATTGACCTCCTTTAATTTGTCTTTATGATACCACAACGGCTCGAACTTGTCAAGAGTTTTTTCTAAACAAATTCGAGCCATGTGATAGAAAGGAAGTATATTATGAAGAACAGGAGGTAGGCCATGCCACGCCCACATGACCTATGGGATAGGGCTGATAGGCTCAACCCTTGAGAAGCCTTGCTTAATATAATCTCACCTTTATTCATCCAACTTGCTGGCACTAAGTAGCGAGTATGAGGATTATAGAAGGAGCCACCTTCTAAAGCAGAAAGGAAACAAAGGAAAACTCAAGCTCATGCGCTATCGTTCTCCATAATCAAACATGACCTACACGCTCTGGCACGTTCTGGCCAACAGCCTTTTTCCCTACCAACACCGCTTCCTCGGCCATGTTTGATTGTTTGATGTGTCCCGCTATCCTACTTTCACGGGTGTTTGACCTCGTTCTCTTTCATCAACTGTGGGTCAGTCAACTTAGTGTGAGAGTTTTTATGGTCTCTCAACTTAAAACTAAAACACGAGAACCCCAATAGGCGGTCTGGTGAGGGCCTGTGAGATTTGCACTCACTACGTTGGAGTTGCGCCAACATGGACTTCCTGCCCTCATATAAGGAGGTTAAGGATTACCTCTACCACACATCCCGCCTCTCTTGGCCTGCCGTTTTCGCAATTCCTATTTCATATTCGCCACTGTACACATGACTTTCTTACTTTGGGAATCTAAGCTACTTGGCACTGGGGCTGGCGGTCATTTGCTCTCTGCCCCTACTGGTAGCTGGGGATTTATACTTACACCAGCCATTCAAGTTTTGTCCTTATAATGCTTTCCTCTTACACCTTATACATTGTAAGCCTAATGTCTAACGATAGCGACTCGTTAATGTATTCTTGTTATTCTCTTGCCTACCTACTACGAGAACCCCAATTAAGGCGCATTATAGATTGCACGGTTATCTTACAATCGGTCGGACAATAACTCAGACGGTTGGATTCGAACCAACATCATACCTCCGGTCGCGGTGCTACTGCCAGATTGAGCTACGTCTGAATATATTGCCACACTATCGTAGTGACCACGGCATCTTTCTTGTTATTTTAGAAGCCTTCAAGAAATCCGCTAAACCCAACTGGCTTCTGGTATGTATAGCAAGCGCCACCGGGAATGATGGCCTACTCCTTAGCTTTGATTGTTATTTACCTACGTAACCTATTCGGCTCAAAAAGGGGTATTTCCCTACTCACTATACACTGGTATAATAACGGCCTAAGCCGATACTATCAATTGCTGTCCTCAGTGTCCTTACAACCCTTAACCTTACTACTTAGTTCATAAATCTGACGGCCAATCCGGTCGCATTGACTACGCACTACATTGTAAGGCTTATTCTTTAGTAGCTTAAACATCTTGTTCTCAAGGGTCTTAATCTTTGCTTCGTTCATTTGTTTCTCCCCTTTCACGATTCACAGCAACTTTTCTTAGCTCATTCTGAGAATCATAATATTGGTTATATACATCACAGTTTTCAAAAGAGATACAAGATTGAAGATTTACAAGCTTTTCGGTGACTTCCGCCAAAGCTTTTTGTGCATCTTCAAGAGCACCTTCCTGTAGGTCAATATACGAATAAGCTGCAACATATTTTGCCATAAGAATTGCAGTAAATTCATCTTTGAAAAATCCTTCATAATGCTGAGGCATAATATATGTTTTCATTTTATTAAAAGTATTTCCCCTGATGCACTGTTCTCTTAATTCACTTGATGCTAGAAAATATACAGGATTTTCATTGGCTCCCTGGATTTTCTGAATTTTATATACACACAGAACATTCATTGTAGTAGGTTGACGATAGATTAAGATATATTCGTATCCATCCAAAGTAATATTTTTCATTTGTTTCTTCCTTTCTTTGTTTCTGTGGTTATTTTACCACAGATTTTTGAGTTTGTCAAGGAGTTTTGAAAAGTTTTTGAGATTTTTTATCTCATGGGCCTCACGGTGAGGCTTGAACTCACAATCTTCCGATTATAAGTCGGACGCTCAGACCAGTTGAGCTGCGTGAGGTTGTTGCGGTTTTACAGGCTGACCGCAAACCTTATCTACATCTTTATCTTACCACACTTACCTTGCTTTGTCAACCCCTATTTTACCAACCCTTATACATTTTCATTTTTGATATATCACTCAAACAATCATCAACCATACGGGTTTGCTTTTTGGCTTCGGCCTTTTTATTGTTAAGGCTATCAATTCTGGCCCGATAGCCGATGTATAGCTCACATTTGCTATGACAACCCATGATTCGATTTGAACAATTAAGACAAGGCGGTTTAATCATTGTAATTGGCTCCTTTGTTTTATTATTGGAAAGGATAGATGCTGGTGGAACCCTGGCAATCGCCGGGGCCTTTTCCTTATCGAAAATATAAATCAGCATCAAGTTCAGTGACATAACCTGAAAATCCCCATGATAAGTATGCTTCAATTTTTGTTATGTTAGTATAGGATGGAATACTATATGCGTTACTGAGTTTACTATCGCTCGTATAACTTGTAGGAGAATATAGCGCTAAGTTAGCATATGCGCCAACTTTATTAAACAAAAATTTACTTCCATTTAATATTATAACCTCACCCTGTGAACTAAAAAAAGGAATACTCATTGTATACTTGTTGTTGTTTGCTTCTATAACATTTAAACTCAACGCTAAATTAGAATAAGACACAGTAGAGTTATTACTTTTAATATTATTTATTTTTAATAAAATTTGATTAACCAAACTTGAAAAAGTCCCACCAGTTAATCCGGCTAACTCTATTTTATTGCTTTCCCCCATTGCGGTAATCTTCCCCACATAAGTCCACGGCCCCATGGGGTCTACCATTGTCTCTAACGCCGCATCAACTTTCCCAAATGCCCCAGTTTTGAGTTAAACGTTTCCATATTAAACGGGTCAGAACTAACAAAAGGTTCAAAACTTGCCATAATAATCTCCTTTATTTTTATTTTTGGCCTTGTGGCCTTGATGTAGTAATTATATCACAATACTATATGATTGTCAATAGAGGAATAAAAATTATCCAATAATTTTAATGTTAAATTTGGATTCGGCCTCGGCCTTGGTCATAACTTGACCCTCACATTCAGTCCATTGAAGGTCAAAAATCTCTTGTAGGGTGTTAAATGCGGAAATTGGCCAAGGCTTACCGTCATTCGCTCCGAAAAAGCCCTTGGCCGTATTGAACAACACGTCACCACTCTCATAGGTTTTGTGGGTTTTGGCTGCTTCAACCATCATCTCAGTAGTATACATCAGCCCTATTACTGGTGTTTCTGGTTTAGACTTTTTCAAGCCATTGCTGCAAAGCTCGGTATATCCAGAACAATTAACCCTATCACGTTCTTTCGTTCCCCAACACTCGCCGCTAAATTTACCCGACTTTTCCTCGATTACATGGTAACAATCACAAACCATAAACAATCTCCCTTTCATAATAATTGATTACATTAGTCATTAACATGGCTACTGTCATTGGCCCTGTCGAACCCGGAGTCGGCGTATAAAACCCAAACTTGGCCTTAAAATCCTCACTAAAATCGCCACACAGCTTACCATTTTCATCACGGTTCATGCCTACGTCAATGATGATTTTGTCTGCCATAGGGTTAGAAACGCCAAGAATCTTTTTAACATCGGCAACATTTTGTTCTATACTCGTCATGCGATGACCAGTTGCACTAACCACAATGTCAGCATTGAAAATATGGTTAAGCAGATTTTTTGTTTT
>ERZ772819.51-NODE-51-length-84662-cov-38.580472_pt1 | contig 84662 bp, 73 predicted proteins | sample MGYA00580860_ERZ772819 | MGnify/ENA primary metagenome ERZ772819 (study PRJEB29015, sample SAMEA2737683) | human gut metagenome | biome: human gut; feature: human-associated habitat; material: faeces | place: China | collected 2012 ...
CAGCCGCAGGCCAGTGCCCAAGCGACCGCGCCCCGCCTCGACCAGAGCCAGCTGACCCCCGCCGAGCGCGCCGCGATTGAGGACTTTCTGACCAAGCTGGACATCACCAACCCTGACCATGTGCTGCTCTTCGGCGCGGATGCGCAAAAACACATCAGCGATTTCTCCGAGAGCGCGCTGCAAGCCGTCCGCACGTCGGACACAGGCGAAGTCGGCAAGATGCTGGAAAACCTCGTCGTTGAACTGAAGGGCTTTGAGGCGGACGCGGAAGAACCCAAGGGCATCTTCAAAATCTTCCACAGTGCCGACAACCGCATTGAGCGCATGAAGGCGCGCTACAACAAGGCGAATGTGAACGTCGAAAATATCGCGACCTCGCTGGAAGGGTATCAGGCGCAGCTGCTCAAGGACGTTGCCATGTTCGACCGCCTGTACGACCAGAACACGGCGTATTTCCGCCAGCTGACGCTCTACATCATCGCGGGCGAGGAGAAATTGCAGCGCGTGCGCGAGGGCGAACTGAAGGAGCTGATGGCGAAGGCGGCGGAATCCGGCGACGCGATGGACGCGCAGAAGGCAAACGACCTTGCCGCGCAGTGCGACCGCTTCGAGAAAAAGCTCCACGACCTGAAGCTGACCCGTCAGGTATCCATGCAGATGGCGCCGCAGATTCGCCTGCTGCAAAATAACGACAGTTTGCTGGTGGAACGCATTCAGTCTACTATTTCCAACACGCTGCCGCTGTGGAAGAACCAGATGGTGCTGGCGCTTGGGCTGCACCACACGCAGCAGGCGATGCAGGCACAGCGCGCGGTCACGAACATGACCAACGAGCTGCTGAAGAAGAACGCCGAGACGCTCAAAATGAGCACCATCGAGACGGCAAAGGAATCCGAGCGCGGCATCATCGACATCGAGACACTCGTGCAGACGAACCAGAGCCTCATCGACACCATCAGCGAGGTGATGACCATCCAGCAGGAAGGCCACACCAAGCGCGTCGAAGCCGAAAAGACGCTCTATCAGATGGAAAACGACCTCAAAAAGAAGCTGCTGGAAACGAAGATTTGATTTTCCCCCAAACCTCCCGGCAGGACGCGAAAAAAACGCCCTGCCGGGGTGTTTTGCTTCTTCTATCAGATGATTTTGCCGAAATTTGCAGTCTTTTGCCACGCTGAATCGTTCTATTGAAAATCCGCTTTGCGCGCCGGAAGGAGGAATCTTCATGCGCATCATCGGTTTGACAGGCGGTATTGCCTGTGGAAAATCCACCATTTCGCTCACGCTGAAATCGCTCGGCGCCACCATCATCGACGGCGATCAGCTCTCCCGCGCGCTGACGCAGCCGGGCGGGCTGGCACTGCCCGCGATTCGCGCAGAATTCGGCAGCGAGGTTTTCCACGCGGACGGCACGCTTGACCGCCGCGCGCTGGGCAGCCTCATTTTCGCCAGCGACGAGCGCCGTCATGCGCTGGATGACCTGATGCAGCCGCTCCTGCGGGAGATGATTGAACGGGAAATCCTCCGCGCGAAGGAGGGCGGCGCGAAAATCTGCGTGCTGGACATGCCGCTGCTCTACGAAGCCGGGCTGGACGAGCTGTGCAACACGGTCTGGTGCGCGTCGCTCCCCCGCGAGACGCAGCTTGCCCGCCTGATGGCGCGCGACGGCTTCACCCGCGAGGAAGCGGAAAACCGCCTGCGCAGCCAAATGGACACGGCAGAAAAGGCGCGCCGGGCGAACATCGTCATCCCGACAGACGGCACGATTGAAGAAACCGCCGCGCTGATTCCCCCGCTTTACGAAGCCGAGCTTGCGAAGGAGGGTTCGCATGGAAAACACACCGCGTCCCAGACGAAGTGACCGCTATCAGGCGCAGGCAGCCCCATCCGCGCAGGAAGCGCAGCCGGTGACGCAGCATCCGGTGCAGCCGACGCGGGGCTATCCGCCGCAATCAAATTCACAGAATCCACCGTCCTCGCCTGTGCAGCAAGCCATGCAGCCGCGCTCTGCCGCGCCCGCGTGGTATCAGCAGCAGACAGGGTATTATACGCAGCTGCCGAATCAGCGTCCCGCGCCGCAAACGCCCGTGCGTCAGGCGCAGGCGCCGTATGCGGGCATGAATGCGGCGTATTCGCAGCCGCAGCGCCGCACTGCCCCGCGTCCGACGCAATCCGCCGTGCCGCATCGGGTGGAATCCGTTCTGGCGGAATCCGTCCCGGCGGAAGCTACCGACCCGAATCGCCTGCCCCTTTGGCTGACGTGGACAATCGTCGGGCTGTGCATCGTGCTGCTGGGGCTGCTGGCGGCGCACTACCTGATGCAGGCGTACCTGACGACGCGCGCCGAAGAGTGGGAAACCGCGCGGCAGAACACGCTGAGCTACTATCACGTCGTCGAGGGCGAAAGCGGAAATTCCATCACCTACCAGCCGCTGATTGAGCGCTATGCGGCGGAATACAACCTCCGCCCCGCGTTCGTCGCCGCCATCATCCGCAATGAAAGCTCCTTCCGCACGGATGCGGAATCGAGTGTGGGCGCGCGCGGGCTGATGCAGCTGATGCCAGACACGGCAGAATGGATTGCCGGGAAAATTGGCGACAGCAATTATTCCTTCGACCACCTCTACGACGCGGAAACGAACATCCGCTACGGCTGCTGGTACTTGAATTACCTGTCCAAGCTGTTCCGGGGCGACGCGGTGCTTGTCTCCTCCGCCTATCACGCGGGGCAGACGACCGTCACCCGCTGGCTGAGTGACAAGGGCATTTCGTCAGACGGCGTGACCATCCCCGTAGACAAGCTGCCGGACGGCCCGACCAAACAATACGCAGGGAGAGTGACGACATCCTATGGCATTTACGAAGCCCTTCTCTACCCCACCGAAAGCGCGGAAGCTGCTGGCGCTGCTGATGGCGATATTGTGTCTGCCCGTGCTGTCCGCGCAGGCGTCGCCAACCAGTGACGCACTGGTCATCGGCATCCAGAGCAGCAAGACGACGAGCCTGAATCCCCTCTTCCCGGTCGAGCGGGACATGCTTTCCATCTTCGACCTGATGTACGATTCGCTCATCACCATTGATGACAACTATCAGCCGCAGGCCGGTCTGGCGGAAAGCTGGACGCAGACCGGCAATGGCCGCACATGGACGTTCACGCTGCGGCAGGGCGTGCTGTTCTCCGACGGGACGGAAATGACGGCGAACGACGTCGTCGCGACGGCGAACTACATCATTTCCTGCGCCAAGGACACAAACCTGACGAACAAGGGATACTACGCCAATCTGCGCTACTTCGTCAAGGAAATCAAGGCACGGGACAACTACACGGTGGAGGTGCGCGCTGATCGGCAGTATTACGGCGTGCTGTACGCCATGACATTCCCGGTGCTGCCCGCGAGCGCACTGGAAAGCGCAAATCCCCCCGGCACGGGCGCGTACATGATTACGGCCTTCACGCCCTATTCCAACGGCACGAAGGGCAGCATGACGCTCTCGCTGAACCCGTATTACAGCGGCAAGCCGCCGCAGTTCAAGAATCTCTACTTCGACCTGTACGGCAAGGACGCCGACGTGGTAAATGCGTACCAGTATTCCAACGTCGATGCCATATTTTCCCGCTCATTGTCCATTGCGCAGTACAAATCTTCCACCAACACGCTTGCCATCACCTACCGCACGAATCAGCTGGAGTGCCTGCTGCTGAACAACTATCTCGGCTCGATGACGAACAACATGCGCACGGCGATTCGCTCCTGCATCAACATTGATTCCATCGTCCAGTCCGTCTACATGAGCATGGTTGACCGGACGAACACGCCCATGATTCAAGGAACGTGGATGTACAACTCGAACTTGTCCTCCTACTTCCAAGTCGATTTGAACAAGGCGCGGCAGCTGCTGGAGGAGGACGGCTGGTACGACACCGATGGCAGCGGCTATGTGGACAAGCCCAACAAGAACAACGAAGCCGCCGACCTCACCTACAACATCATCACCTACGAAGAGCCGGACAACAGCGTGCGCGTGCAGGCGGCGAACATGATTGCCGACATGCTGGGGCAAATCGGCATCAAGGCGACGGTGGAGACGGTGTCGTACAGCACGATGCAGGAACGCCTGAAAGCGGGCAATTTCCACATTGCGCTGGTTTCCTTCGCGATGGACGTCTGCCCCGACCCCGGCTTTCTGCTGATGAGCGGCAACACCTGCAACTACGTCGCCTACCGCTCAAAGACGATGGATGCGCTGTTCAAGAAGCTGCGCACGCAGGTCACGCAGGCGGATTACCAATCCGTGCTGTACGACATTCAGGAGCAGTTTGCGAAGGATTGCCCGTTCATCTGCCTGTACTACCGCGGCGGCACGGTGCTGACGCGGCGGATGTACACCACCACCCGCGATGTGCGCGAGGGGCATCTGCTGGATGGGATAGAGTCGTTCTACGACTGATTTTGCTGATTCCTTTGCCCTGCCGGGTTGATTTCGGCAGGGTTTTGCTATATAATCAAGATGGAATTTTCTTTATAAGGAAGGTACACACATGGACTGGATTGAATTGACGATTCATACCACCACGGCGGGCGCGGACATTGTGTCCGAGGCGCTGATGGCGGAGGGCGCGACCGGCACGATGGTAGAGGATCGCGCGGATATTCCCGACCCTGACAAGCCCAATGGCTACTGGGAGATTATCGACCCGAATCTGATTTCCTCCATGCCGGAGGATGTGCTGGTGCACGCGTGGTTCACGCCGGACAGCTCCTTCGCAGACCGGATGCAGGCGCTGCGCAGCCGCTGCGACGAACTGCATCACATGGATTTGGGGCTTGACCTCGGCACGCTGGAAATTTCGACGCTGAATGTTCGTGATGAGGACTGGGCGGAGGTGTGGAAGAAGTTCTACAAGCCGTTCAAGGCGGGGCGTTCGCTGGTGGTGAAGCCGACGTGGGAACATTACGAACCGCAGCCCGGCGACCGCATCATCGAGATTGACCCCGGCATGGCGTTCGGTTCCGGCACGCATGAGACGACCTCGATGTGCCTGGAGCTGCTGGAGGACGCGATGCACGGCGGCGAATCGGTCATCGACGTGGGCACGGGCAGCGGCATTCTTGCCATCGGCGCGGCGATGCTCGGCGCAAAGGACGTGCTTGCCATCGACATTGACCCCGTGGCGGTGCGCGTGGCGAAGGAGAACATCGAGCACAACCACCTGTCCGACCGCGTCCGCGCGGTGGAGGGCAATCTGCTGGCAAGCAGCGACGGCGTGTGCGACCTGTGCGTGGCGAACATCATCGCCGACGTGATTTGCATGTTCGCGCAGCCGCTGGTGGATCACATCGTCCCCGGCGGGCTGTTCATCTGCTCCGGCATCATCAAGGAACGCGAACAGGACGTGGTGAACGCGCTGACCGCCGCCGATTACACGATTCTGGAAACGAAGCGCAAGGGCGAGTGGGTCGCCATGCTGTCCCGGAGGAAGAAGTAATGCACCGCTTTTATGCTGACGGGCTGGGTGAAATCGGCAGCCTTGTCACGCTGTCGGAGGAGGATGCACGTCATGCGTCCCGCGTGCTGCGGATGCAGCCGGGCGACGCGGCGGAGTTGTTTCTGGACGGCCGGCGCTTTTCCGCCGAAATCGCGGAAATGACAGCGGAGGGCGTGACGGCGCGCTTGATAAGCGAACTGCCCTCCACCGAGGCGACATTGCGCATCACGCTTTATCAGGGCTTGCCGAAAGCGGAGAAGATGGAGCTGATTGTGCAAAAGGCGGTGGAACTGGGCGCAGCGCGGGTTGTCCCGGTCGCCATGAGCCGCTGCGTCGTGCAGCTCAGCGCCAAGGACGGCGCGAAGAAGCAGGAGCGCTGGCAGAAAATCGCCCGCGAAGCCTGCAAGCAGTCTGGGCGCTGCCAGATGATGGCGGTGGATGCGCCGATTGCCTTCCCTGCCCTGCTGGCGGCGCTGAAAACGCACGAAGCCGCCATCGTCCCGTGGGAGGACGCGCGCGGGTACAGCCTGACCGCCTTCCACCGGGAGCATCCGGAAATCCGCGACCTCGCGATTGTCATCGGGCCTGAAGGCGGCATGAGCGCGGACGAAATCGCCCGGATGAAAGACTGCGGCTGCCAAAGCGTGACGCTCGGTCCGCGCATTTTACGCACCGAAACCGCAGGACTTTGCGCCTTAAGCGCCTTGTTCTGCCTATACGGTGAATTGGAGTGAAACCATGAAAACTGCTGCCTTCCACACCCTTGGGTGCAAGGTCAACCAATACGACACACAGGCGATGCTGGAGAAATTCCGCGCCGCCGGCTATGAAATCGTCCCGTTCGACGCGGACGCGGATGTTTACGTCATCAACACCTGCACCGTGACCGGCACGGGCGACAAGAAATCCCTGCAATTGGCGCGCCGCCTGCGCCGCGAACATCCGGACAGCGCGCTGATTCTGGCGGGCTGTCTGGCGCAGCGCAAGCCGGAGGATCTGCTTGAAACCGGCGCGCGCCTCGTCATCGGCACACAGCACCGCGGCGAGGTCGTCGAACTGCTGGAAAAGGCGCTGCGGGAGAACACATCCATCAACGCCGTCAACGAGCTGAACGCCACGACCCCCTTCGAGCCGCTGACCATCACCTCGCAGGAGGAACACACCCGCGCGACGCTCAAAATTCAGGAGGGCTGCAACAACCACTGCACCTACTGCATCATCCCCAGCGTGCGCGGGCCGATTCGCTCCCGCCCGGTGGATGAAATCCGTGCCGAAGCCGAACGTCTGGCGCAAGCCGGATTCACCGAGCTGGTGCTGACAGGCATCCATCTTACCAGCTACGGGCGGGACTTCGCACCCCGTCAGACGCTGCTGGACGCGATTCGCGCCGTGCAGGACGTGCCGGGCGTGCGCCGCATCCGCCTTGGCAGCCTTGAGCCGACCGTCGCGACGGTAGAATTCGCGCAAGCCCTCCGCACGATGGACAAGGTCTGCCCGCAGTTCCACCTCGCTTTGCAATCCGGCAGCGACACCGTTTTGCAGCGGATGGCGCGCCGCTACAACATGCGCATGTACCGTCAGGCGATGGAAAACCTGCGCGCCGTTTACCCGATGGCGGCGTTCACAACGGATGTATTGACTGGCTTCCCCGGCGAAACGGAAGCCGAGTTCGAGGAAACGCGCGATTTCATCCGCGAAGCCCGCTATGCCAAAATTCACGTCTTCCCCTACTCCCAGCGCGAAGGCACGAAAGCCGCCGTGATGCCGGGACAGCTCTCAAACGCCGAGAAGGAACGCCGTGCGCGCCTGTTGATTGCCGTGGGCGACGAAATGGCAAGGCAGTACCGGGAGCAGTGGGTCAATGAGGTGGCGGAGGTGCTGCTGGAAGAGCCGGTGAACGGTCATTGGACGGGCTATACGCCGGAGTATATTGCGGTGACATTGCCGGAGGGGTATGCCGGACGGCAGGGGGAATTTGTTCGCGTCCGCCTGACGGGACTGAATGAAAGCGGCATGGACGGCACGCCCTGCGAATAATCAGCGGAAAAAGATTGTAGGGTAACGCGACCAAGCCTGGGGACAAAAAAAGGGTCAAGGGGCAATGCCCCTTGCAGGGTGCAGGGGCGGCGCCCCTGCTGGGGTTTGGGGCAACGCCCCAACTGTTTGTCGTGTGACCAGCGAAGGAAACGCGCTCAGCCCTGCAACACAAGCGCTGAACAGCGAAGCGCTTTCAGCGCAGCACACAAACTTCGCGCGTCCGCAGACGCGCCCCCCAGCCGCTTAACCCATTACCTGCACATTGTCGCGCCAGATGGGCGCGACCACATAGCCTATCCGCCAATGTGCACAACAAAATCAATATCAGAAAGGATGATTCTCATGGAAAACTGCCTGTTCTGCAAAATCATCGCCGGGGACATCCCCTCCACCAAGGTCTACGAGGATGACAAGACCTACGCTTTCCGCGACATCAACCCGATGGCGCCGGTGCATGTGCTGGTCGTTCCGAAGACGCACGTTGCGTCGCTGGATGCGGTGGATGCGCTGTCCGACGAGCTGCTGGCCGCGTGCCTGCGGACGTGCCGGACGGTCGCGCATCAGGAAGGTATCGCCGAGAGCGGCTTCCGCGTGGTGAGCAACTGCGGCTGCGACGCGTGCCAGAGCGTGCAGCACCTGCACTTCCATGTGCTGGGCGGCAAGAAGATGGCGGAAGCGATGGCGTAAATCCACCCCAAATCAAAAAAGGCAGCGAATTTCCATTTGCCGAAATTCGCTGCCTTTCTTATACTATTTCCAGATAAGAATGCGCCAAGATGCGCCGCGAATTTTTCATTCTGGCTAACGTGAATGAAACGCAGCGTAGCAGCGCTACGCTAAGTGGAATGAGCGGACGCCAGAATGGAAAAGGCGCAAGCAGATGGCGCAGTTGAATCTGGAAATAGTATTATTCTTTTATGTGCTGCCCGCGCAGCCCCGCCGCCAAGTGCTTCACCAGCTTGTCCTGCTGCTCCTCCAAGGTGCGATTGCCGTCGAACATCACCGGCTTCTGCACCTCAAAGCAGTGCTTCTTCTGGTCGATATGCACCGGGTAGAGGGTCAAATTCTTGCCCGTCGCGCGGTAGAACATCGTGCAAACGTTCAGCCAGCCCGTGTTAATCCAGATGTGATGCTCGCCAAACCCGCTGGGCTGCTCCGGGAAAATCACCAAGTGCTTGCCTTCTTTGAGCGCCTTCATGCTCTGGCGCATCGTCGTCATCACCCGCGCGTCGTGGTAAACGGGGATGGTCGGCGCGCTTTGGAGAATCGGCGGCAGCACTGCGGCGGCGATATACGGCAGCGTCGCGTTATACAGCGGCTCCAAGCGGCAGCCCGGCTTCCACCAATAGTCCTGCCGAACGTAGGCGGGGCAGGTTTTGCGGTTCATGATGCCCTCGTTGCACCACACGCGCACTTCGTCCCGCAGCGGGAACTTGACCACCATGTCAATCGGCCCGAACGCCCCGACGTGGTTGCACACGAAAACGCTGGGATTGCCTGAAAACGGCTCTTCCCACGTCGTGGTCATGCGGGGCGTGACAGCACGCACAACTGCGCGAAGGCAGCGATACAGACGACCCATGCTTTCCTCTCCTCTGCTGGACAGACTTTTTTTATCATACCATGAACCGACAAGAATTGCAAGGCATCCCGGCGAAAAAATCCGCATACGCTGCCCCATGGAGGGGCGGACATGAGGAAGAAAATCATCATCTGCGCACTGTCGGTGCTTCTGCTGATTTTGTCGGGTGTACTGGCGTTTTATCTGCACGGGCAGAATCGCCCGATTGCGGGGCTTTCGGGGGACAATCGGACGCTCCTGCGCGTTTGGATGCTCCACAGCCCCGGCGGCGCGGCGCGGTGGGTGGAAACGCAGCTGTCCGCCTACGAACGGCAGCATCCGGGCGTGCTGATTTACCTGCGGCAGGTGTCGGCGGATGAGCTGACCGCGGAGGAAACCCTGCTGCCGGACGTGGTGCTCTACCGCCCCGGCGATATCCCCGATCCAGGCGGGCTTTTCCTGCCGATTTCGGGCGATGCGCCGATTTTCGCGGGGCTGCTGTCCGGCGGGCGGCAGGTGGCGTATCCGCTTTGCTGGGGCGCATGGGTGCTGGCGGTGGATTCGGCGTATGATCCGCAAACTGCCGCCACGCCCGCACCGACGACGCTGCTGGGTCGCCCATCATCAACGCTTTCGCCGGAGCAGACGCCCGCGCTGTTTCCGCTGGAGAAGGCGGACGCGGCAAATTGTCCGCTGCTTTCCCCCGGCGGATGCGCGCTGTACGCCCTGCGGGAAATTTTCGTGAATCAGGCGTACCCGCGCTGGACGGACGACTTCGCGCAGCTGCCGCCCGACGCGGTGTACCAGCGCTTCCGGGAGCGGAAATGCGCGTCGGCGATGCTGACGACGGGACAAGTGGTGGCGTTTTCGGGGCTGACGAGCGCAGGCAAGGGCTTTCCGTTCCGGGTGATGGTCGGGCAGACAGTCACGACGGAGCAGGTGCTGCTTTCGTCGATTTGCGCGGGTGCGCAGGATGGCGCGGCGGACTTGCTGTCGTTTCTCGTGAGCCGGGGCGCGCAGGAGCAGCTGGTGCATCAAGGGCTGTTTTCGGTGCGGGAGGATTTGGCGCTGTACCCGTCGGGCTGGGCGGCGGAGGTGGAGCAGGCGGCGCGGCGGGCGATTGTCATGCCGGATGCGTTCCAGTCGGACGAGGCTTTGCGGCAAAAAGCATGGCAGGACTTTCGGTGAGTCCTGCCATTGATTTATACATTTATCATCAGCATCCCGCTGTTTCCCGCGGGCAGCTCCGCCTGAATTTTGCCGTCGCGGAAGTCGACTGCCCCGCCCGCTGCGGCATCAGCAGCATTTTCGTCCGCACAGTAGGGATTGATGAGCAGCACACGTCTGCCGCACTTTTGCGCCTGTTCCGCGTATTCGTGCTTGATGGCGCTGTTCCATTCATCGGCGCGGTAGTCGCACCAGACGGGCCAGAGCACCACATCGGCGTCGAGTGCGTGCATTTCTTCGGGTCTGCTGTCCGTCCAGAGGTCGCCGCACAGCCCGATGGCGAAGGTTTTGCCGCCATAGGTGAATTTCTCGAAGTGCGTGCCCTCGCGGTAGTGGGCATCCGTCTTTCGGCAGTCCTTCCAGCCGATGCTGACGCGGCGGAAGCGGTGGATGATTTCGCCGTCCGCGCCGATGAAGGCGCAGCTGCTGTACAGGGCATCCCCGTCGCGCTCGATGAAGCCGAAGGAGATGGCGGTGGCGTACTTTCGGGCGGCGTCCTGCAATTGGCGGATGGGGGCGGAATCAAGCGGGAGAGCCATATCGCGGTCAGCGGCATAAGACCAGCACAGGCAGTCGAAGCCTTGGAGGGTGGATTCGCCGAACACAACGAGGTCGGCACCATCAGCGGCAGCTTGGGCGAGGGCGGCGGTCATCGCGGCGAGGTTATGCGGAATGTCTTTGTTCCTGACATGGGCGGATGAGAGGGCAATTCGCATAGGTGTGTCAGCTCCATTCGCGGGGATAGCGCGGCTATTCGGTCGCGCCCATTTGGCGCGACAATGTGCAAGGGGTTGGTCGCGCAAGTTGGGGGCGCGTCTGAGGACGCGCGAAGTTAGGGGCAGGGACGCTTCGCTGCCTGCACCTTTGTTGACTGCGTTTGAGATGCTGGTCGCCCGCGGAACAGTTGGGGCGTTGCCCCAAACCCCACAAGGGACGCTGTCCCTTGACCCTGCAAGGGGGATTCCCCCTTGACCCTTTTTGGGCTGCCCGGCTTGAGCGCGCTTCCCTACTGCCTTTCTGCCTTAGTCCCTGATTTCGCCGCAGAGGTTCTTCGTCAGCAATTCATCCGTATTCTCCTGCGCCAATGCCCACATGAGCTTTGTCACCGCGGCCTCCGTCGTCAAGTCCATCCCCGACAGCACATCCGTCCGCAGCAGCTGCGTCCCGACCTCATAAATCGACAAATCCGCCTTTTCATACATGCACTGCGTCAGCACCAGTATCCGAACGCCACGCTGCCGCAGCATCCGCAGTTTTTCCACCAGATTCCGCCGGATATAGTGCAGTCCGCCGAGTCCAAACGCCTCAATCACCAGTCCGCGATAGCCCGCCTGTGCGATAAAATCCAGCACATCGGGCTGCGTACCGGGAAAGAGCTTGAGCAGGAACACGCGGCTGTCAACCTCCGGGCGGAGCTGGTACGGCATGTCAATCCTCTGCGGACGCAGGAAGTGTACGCCGTTGCTGTCCACCATGCCGGAAAGGGAGCGGTTGACGCTGTCAAAGGCATCGAAGGAGAGCGTGTGCGTTTTGACGGCGCGCGTGCCAAGAATCAGCTTGCGGTTGAAGCAGACGTATGTCCCGGCGACGCCCTGACAGGCGGCTTCGATAGCGCAGGAGAGGTTGATTTCGGCATCGGAGAGGGGCGCGCCGAGGGGCAATTGGCTGCCGGTCAGGATGACGGGCTTCATCTGCCCAAGGAGCATATAGGACAGCGCGGCGGCGGTATAGCCCATCGTATCCGTGCCGTGGGTAATGACAACGCCGTCGCAGTCCTGCATGGCGCGGTCAACGGCGTGGGCAAGCTGCGTCCACTCTTCCGGCTGAATGTTGCTGGAATCCATCGAAAACACGTCCACAGGCAGGAGCGTCACACCGTCGCGGCAGGAGATGCTTTTCGCCAGTTCTTCGGCATGGAGCGCCGGAGAGAGTCCATCTGGCGTTTGGCGGCAGGCGATTGTTCCGCCCGTAGCCAGCAGTGCAATGCGCATTCATCGTCACCTCGTGATAGAATTCACCCTGAATTATAGCACAGGGATGGCGAAAAAGCAAAAGCTGTGCTATAATTCAATCGAAAATCTTTTTCGGAAGAAGGGGTTCACGATGGTGTTTCTCATCATTCTGATTGTGCTGATTCTGCTGTACGTCTTTCTGCTGATTCCGCGCCTCCCCCGCCGCGATATGTCCGCGCTGACGAAGGTGGATTATGCCCATCGCGGGCTATGGAATGCGCAGCGGCCGGAGAACAGCCTGTCCGCATTTCGATCGGCGGTCGATGCGGGGTACGGCATTGAGCTGGACGTTCACCGCACGAAAGACGGCGTGCTGGTAGTGCATCACGACGACAATTTGAAGCGCGTGTGCGGCGTTGACCGGCGGATTGCGCAGAGCACGCTGGCGGAGGTGCGCGCGTGCCACTTAAGCGGCACGGACGAGGTCGTCCCGACATTTGACGAGGTGCTGGAGGCAGTCGGCGGGCGTGTGCCGCTGATTGTGGAACTGAAGGTGGAGCAGAACGTGGACAGCCTGTGCAGTGCCGTCCGGGAGCGGATGCAGCGTTACAATGGGCTTTGGTGCATGGAGAGCTTCGATCCGCGCGCGGTGCAGTGGTTCCGGAAAAACGCGCCGGAAATCATTCGCGGACAGCTTGCGTTCGGGCTGGGCGGCGAAGCGGCGCACAAGGGCGTGAAGCCGCTGACGGCGTTCTTTATTTCCACGCTGATGCAGCACGTTTTGAGCCGCCCGGATTTTCTGGCGTACGAAGCCATCAGCGAACACGGGCTGAATCTGCCGATGCGCCTTGTGCGCCTGATGCGCCCGTGGATGGTCGCGTGGACGATCCGCTCGCAGGAAGCGCTCGACCACACGCGCGGCAAATACGACATCGCGATTTTCGAGGGCTTCGTGCCGCCGGCGAAACGCAGTTAAACCCGGTTAAATCCGACATTCCAGCACTTTTTCGATTGACAGACGCGGAAAAAACAAGTATAATGGAAGCTGTCCCATAGTCCCCTCGCACCCGGAATCGCGCTTGCGTCTCCTTCGGGTGCTTCTTTGCGGTTTATGCCGCGATATGAAAGGAGCAAGCCCATATGGCAGAAGAACAGAAACATAATATCATGACAGCGGAATCGCTGAAAAAACTGCAGGAGCGCTACGATTACCTGCTGAATGTCAAACGCAAGGAAATCATCAACGCCATCGAAATCGCCCGCGGCTTCGGCGACTTGTCTGAAAACGCTGAATACACGGAAGCGCGCAACGATCAGGCGAAGAACGAAGCGGAAATCACCCGCTTGAAGGCGTTGATTGAAAACGCGGAAGTCGTTGACGAGAGCGAGCTGTCCACCGACCGTGTGTCCGTGGGCATCACCGTCCGCTACGAGAACACCGACACGGGCGCGCAGTCCGAGTACGGCATCGTGGGCGCGGGCGCGGACGAAGCCGACCCCGACGAAGGCCGCATTTCCAGCGAATCCCCGATTGGCGCTGCCCTGCTGGGCAAGACCGTCGGCGATATTGTGGACGTGGAAATCCCGCGCGGCACGCTGCACCTGCGCATTGTGGACATCCATCGCTGATTTGTCCGATTTTCGCATCGGACTTGTGCGCAGAGGATTTCGCGTCTGCGGACGCGAGCCGGGGGCATGAAAACAGACGAAGTCTGCGGTCGCCCCCGGCACCCCTTCGGGTGCGCATTTCCCTACTTTGATTTAATAACAGGAGTGGAATCTACTCATGGCTGATTATCCCGTAACGCCCCATACTCCGGCGCTGTCGGAGCAGGAAATTATCCGCCGCCAGAAGCTGCAAAGCCTCATCGACGCGGGGCAGAACCCCTATGCGGTCACCCACTTTGACGTCACCCACCATTCCAAGGAGATTACCGACAACTTCGAGTCGCTCGAAGGCAAGACGGTCTCTCTGGCGGGCCGCATGGTCTCCCGCCGCGTGATGGGCAAGGCGTCCTTTGCGCACCTGCTGGACGCGCAGGGCGAAATGCAAATTTACGTCACCCGCGACGATTTGGGCGAGGATGCCTATGCCGCGTTCAAGAAGGACGATTTGGGCGACATCATCGGCGTGTCCGGCACGGTGTTCTGCACCAAGACCGGCGAAGCGTCCATCCACGTCAAGTCCCTGACGCTGCTGTGCAAGTCCTTGAAGGTGCTGCCGGAGAAGTTCCACGGGCTGGTGGATACCGACCTGCGCTATCGCCAGCGCTATGTGGACTGCATCGTCAACCCCGAAGTGCGTGACACGTTCCGCAAGCGCAGCCGCATCATCGCCGCCGTGCGCGAGTTCCTCGACGGCCGCGGCTATCTGGAAGTGGACACGCCCGTGCTGCACACGGTGGAAATCGGCGCATCCGCGCGTCCGTTCCGCACGTTCCACAACGCGCTGGGAATCCCCATGTTCCTGCGCATTGAGACCGAGCTGTACCTGAAGCGCCTGATTGTCGGCGGCTTCGAGCGCGTGTACGAAGTTGGCAGAATCTTCCGCAACGAGGGCATGGACGCGACCCACAACCCGGAGTTCACGTCCGTGGAAACGTATCAGGCGTACGCGGATTACAACGAAATCATGGAGATGGTCGAGCAGCTCTACGAGTTCGTGGCGCTCAAGACTCTCGGCACGACCGACGTGACCTATCAGGGGCAGGTCATCCACCTGAAAGCGCCGTGGAAGCGCATCACGATGGCGGATTCCGTCAAGGAAGCGTGCGGCGAGGACTGGACGACGTGGCAAAGCGACGAGGAAGCCCGCGCCATCTGCGACAAACGCAATGTGCATGTCGAGAAGGACGCGACGAAGGGCGACTGCCTGGCTGCGCTGTTTGACGAGTATGTGGAAGCGAACCTGATTCAGCCGACGTTCATCACTGATTATCCGGTGGAAATCTCCCCGCTGGCCAAGCGCAAGCCGTCCAACCCGGCGCTGACCGAGCGCTTCGAGTTCTTTATCACCGGCCACGAAATGGGCAACGCCTTCACCGAGTTGAATGACCCGATTGACCAGCGCCGCCGTTTCGAGGCGCAGGTGGAAGCGCGCAAGGCGCAGGGCATCAACGCCGAGGTGGACGAGGACTTCGTGAACGCGCTGGAGTACGGTATGCCGCCGACGGGCGGTCTGGGCTTCGGGCTTGACCGCATGGTGATGCTGATGACCGACAGCGCGACGATTCGCGACGTGCTGCTCTTCCCCACCATGAAACCGCTTGATTCTGACAAGAAGGCGGCGGATGCTGCGCAGAACGCGCCCGAAGCTGCCGCGCCTGCGGAAGAAGCCAAAGCGGAAGTCACGCCTGAACCGATCGACTTCTCGAACGTGCAGATTGAGCCGCTGTTCACCGACTATGTGGATTTCGACACGTTCTCCAAGTCCGATTTCCGCGCCGTGAAGGTGAAGGAATGCGAAGCGGTGAAGAAGTCCAAGAAGCTCCTAAAGTTCGTTCTGGACGATGGAACCGGCGAAGATCGGATTATTTTGAGTGGTATTCACGAGTATTATGAGCCGGAAGAGCTGGTGGGCAAAACCTGCATCGCCATCACCAACCTGCCTCCCCGAAAGATGATGGGCATTGACTCCTGCGGTATGCTGATTTCCGCCGTGCACCACGAAAACGGCGAAGAACGGCTGCATCTGCTGATGGTGGATGACCACATTCCGGCTGGGGCGAAGCTGTACTAATCCTGTTTCCAGATGTGCACGCGCGAGCAGATGGCGCAGGTGAATTTGGAAATAGTATGAATCTGGAAATAGTATCACTCACACCAAACGAATAAAAGCAAGCCGCAGAGCGCATATCCACGCCCTGCGGCTTGCTCATATATTCCCCTGTTATCCTCTCGCCGCGAAGCCGACCTTCTTCTGCACCTTGCGCAGGGTCTTGTTCGCCAGATAAGCGGCGGTCTTGGCATTCTCGTCCAGAATGCCCTGCAGGTACGTCTTGTCCGCAATCAGGCGCTTGTACTCCGCCTGCAGCGGCTCGAGCGCCGCAATCACGCAGTCCGTCGTGCGCGCCTTCAGGTCGCCGTAGCCCTTGCCCGCCATCTCTGCGGCAAGCGTTTCCACGTCGCCCGCGCCGAGTGCGCTCATGATGCTCAGCAGATTGCTCACGCCGGGCTTGTTCTCCGGGTCAAAGCGAATTTCGCCGTCCGAGTCGGTCACGGCGCGCTTAATCTTGCGGCGAATCGTGTCCGCGTCGTCGAGCAAGGAGATGAACGTCTCCTCCGGGTCGGACTTGGACATCTTCTTCGTCGGGTCCTGCAGGCTCATAATCTTCGCGCCGACTTTCGGAATGTACCCTTCCGGAATCGTGAACACATCGCCGTAGATGCCGTTGAAGCGCATGGCAATATCGCGGCAGATTTCCAGATGCTGGCGCTGGTCAACGCCCACCGGCACAAGGTTCGTCTGGTAGAGCAGGATATCCGCCGCCATCAGCACAGGATAATCGAAGAGGCCGACGTTGATGTTGTCGGCGTGCTTGGCGCACTTATCCTTGTACTGCGTCATACGGCTCATTTCGCCCATGTAGGTGAAGCAATTGAGCACCCACGCAAGCTCGGCGTGCGCGGAAACGTGGCTCTGGCAGTAAATCAGGCTCTTCTTGGGGTCAATGCCGCTGGCGATGTAGATAGCGGCAAGCTCCATGCAGCGGCGGCGCAAATCCGCCGGATTCTGCCGGACGGTGATGGCGTGCATGTCGACAATGGAGTAGATGCAGTCGTAGTCGTCCTGCAGCTTGGAGAAGTTGCGGAGCGCGCCGATGTAGTTGCCCAGCGTCAGCGTACCAGACGGCTGGATGCCGGAGAAGATAATCGGCTTCTTTTCGGGCTTGGGCGCGATATTCGTTTCGGACATGGGAAATCTCTCCTTTCAGAATAGGCGGCGAACGTCCGGGGAGCGATTCGCCATACAAAAAAAGCCATCCTATCCCCTCTTCTGGGGACAGATGACTGCGGTGCCACCCCAATTGCGCAAAATGCTTGCGCCTCTCAAATCCTGTTCACGGGGGAAAGCCGTCGCGGGATACTGGGCATTCGCCGTTCCCCTGCGCCCTCGAAGCCCCACGGTCTGCGCCATCCACCGCCGGACTTGCACCCTCTCCGGCTCGCTGTGGGCGACTCTGCGCATCCCCTGCTTCTCATCGGTTTCATGGCTTTATGATACCACATTTCTGTCCGCATTGCAAGCGCATTCGGCAAAATTTATCGTTTTACGCGATTGACTTTTTCACAAAGATATGCTATATTGATTACAAACTTATGAAGATTTGAAGGAGGTTTTATAACATGAAGCGTCTGTTGATGCTCCTGACCACCTTTTGCCTTTTGCTGATGACAACTGCGCTGGCGGAAACGGAAGCCGAGTGGAACGCCAAGTGCGAGTGGAAAACCGGCACTGGAACGACGCTCTACGCCGTGACCCAAGGCACAGCGACTTCTTCGGACTTGTCGGATTTCGTCCCGGTCGGCACGCTGCCTGCGAATACCTACGTCGGCATTCTGGAGCGCAGCGGCAACATGCGCAACGTCCGCTACTGGAACGGCAGCGGCACATCCAGCGGATGGGTGGATTCCGCCGCGCTGGTGTGGGTCGGCTCGAACAGCAGCAAGCCAAAGCCCTCCGGCAGCCGCGCGACTGCCAGCGATTTGTCCCGCAAGCCTGACGACACTTGGAACAGCCTGACCGTCACCTACTCTGATGGCGACGAGGCGCAGACGGTATCGCTCCAAACACTGGGTGTCGCCATGAGCGAAATCTACATGGATGGCGAGTTCCTGCGCGTGCCGACCGCTTCCCTCTCGTGGGAAACGGAGGCGGATGACGACCAGCGAATCGCCGTTATCTACGCGCCTTCGACCGGCAAGTGCACCATGCGCGAGGAAGCAAGCAAGCGGGGCAAAATCATCATGACCTGCAAAGCCGGGCGCGTGGTGACTGTCCTGCGCGTAGGCGATGTGTACACGCGCATTGTGTATGACGGCGTGGAGGGACTGGTGCTGAACAGCTGCCTGAAGTTCTACGAAACGCCGGACGAAGACACCTTCACAACCGGGCTGCTGTCCGCAAAAGGCAAGACGAACACGACCGCGACCGTCTCGGTATATCAGCTGACGAAGAGCCGCCGCCGTCTGGACAAGATTCGCGTCGGTGCTTATCTGGCAGTGATGGACAAGGTCGGCGAATGGTACGAGGTGGATGTGAACGGCTGGCACGGCTTCGTGAAGGACGCAAACGTGACGCTGGATGCGCCGCTGCCTGACTAATCCCCTGCGAGTGAAAGAACAGAATCGCTAAACCGAAAATCGCGCCGCTTCTCTGATTTTTGTCGGAGAAGCGGCTTTTTTGATGCTTGTTTTAATCGCTTCGGGGTACGCAAAAAAGCGCCAAATTCGGTGATTTATCCATTAGTTTCGGCTAATAAAGGCGCTTTGCAGACTTTTTCGTTCGCCTTTTCATCTTTTTTTGCGTTTTCTGCCGAAAAAATCGACAAAAGCCCTTGACATACGCAAAGAAATATGGTTTAATGAATCCCGCTTTGAGGTTTAGTTTCACTAAACCATTTTTTCACGGCTTTCAGTTTAGTATTTCTGAACTTTGCGTCAATATGGACTGAAAGCAACCGGAAAGGAGCATCCCCATGGATATCGGTGAAAAGCTGCGTCTGCTGCGGATTCGGCGCGGGCTGACGCAGGAGGACATGGCCGACCGCTGCGAACTGAGCAAAGGCTTCATTTCGCAGGTCGAGCGCAACCTTGCCTCCCCGTCTATCGCGACGCTGACAGACATGCTGGAATGCCTCGGCTCCAGCCTGAGTCAGTTTTTCAGCGAGGAAAAGGACGAAAAGACCGTCTTTACACCACAGGATATGTTCGTCAAGGAGGACGAGCAGCTTTGCGGCAGCATCACATGGCTGGTGCCGGACGCGCAGAAGAATACGATGGAGCCGATTCTGGTCGATTTGGGCGAGGAAGGGCGGACGTACGAGCTTCTGCCGCATCAGGGCGAAGAATTCGGCTATGTGCTGTCGGGCAGCATCTTCCTGGTGGACGGCGAAACGAAAACGCGCATCCGGGCAGGCAGCAGCTTCTGCCTGCATCCGCATGAGACGCACTACCTGATGAATGCGGGCAAATCCCACGCGAAGGTGCTGTGGATTTCCACACCGCCGTCGTTCTGATTTTAAGTAATTGGAAGGAAGTGTTTTCCCCCATGGTGGAGAAAGAGCATTTGATTGACCTCGTCGGCATCTCGAAGGAATTTGACGGCGTGCAGGTTTTGAAGAATATCAACCTTTACATCCGCAAAAAGGAATTCATTACCCTGCTTGGGCCTTCGGGCTGCGGCAAGACGACGACGCTGCGCATTATCGGCGGATTTGAGACGCCTTCGGAGGGGCAGGTGCTCTTCGGCGGGCAGGATATTTCCGCGCTGCCGCCCTACAAGCGCCGCGTCAACACGGTCTTCCAGAAATACGCGCTCTTCCCGCACCTGAACGTGTACGACAACATCGCCTTCGGTCTGAAGCTGAAGAAGCTGCCGAAGAAGCAGATTGCCGAAAAGGTCGGGCAAATGCTGGAGCTTGTGAACCTGAAGGGCTACGAGAAGCGCCATGTGGACGCGCTTTCGGGCGGCCAGCAGCAGCGCGTGGCGATTGCGCGCAGTCTGGTCAACGAGCCGGAGGTTCTCCTGCTGGACGAGCCGCTGGGCGCGCTGGACCTCAAGCTCCGCAAGGAAATGCAGCTGGAACTGAAAGCCATGCAGCAGCGGCTGGGCATTACGTTCATCTTCGTCACCCACGACCAAGAGGAAGCGCTGACCATGTCCGACACGATTGTCGTCATGAAGGACGGCACCATCCAGCAGATTGGCGACCCCAAAACCATCTACGACGAACCGGCAAACGCCTTCGTCGCGGACTTCATCGGCGAAAGCAATCTGCTGCGCGGCACGATGATTCACGATGAGCTGGTCGAGTTTGCGGGCACGGAATTCCCGTGCGTGGACTTCGGCTTCGGCGAGAATACGCCGGTGGACGTCGTCGTCCGCCCGGAGGACATCATGCTCGTCGGCGAGGACGTCGGGCAGATGGTCGGCACCATCAAGAGCGTGCTGTTCAAGGGTGTGCATTACGAAATGATGATTGACACCGGCGCGTACACCTTCAAGGTGCATTCGACGACGATGCAGCCGCAGGGCAGCCGCGTCGGGCTGAACATTGTCCCCTTCAACATCCACATCATGAAGCGGCTGGAGGACACCACGCCCGCGGCGGAGGTGGATGCGGAATGCTGAGCAACCTTTCTCTCCCGTGGTGGGCATATGCGCTCATGGGCACGGGGCTGTGCGTCTTTATCGCGCTGATTGCCATCACCATCCACCGCAACCGCGGTATGCACCGTTCCCTGTTCGCGTCGCCCTATGCGCTGTGGATGATGATTTTTACCATTGTTCCGGTCATCCTGATTGCCTACTACGCCTTTACGGATTCCTCCGGCGCGTTCACGCTGGACAACTTCCGCAGCTTCTGGGATTCGAACTACGAATCGAACAAAATCATCCTGGACGCCATGGGCGAAGCCGGACAGGCATACATTTCCCGCGGCACGGTCAACGTGGATACGCTGGTTTACTCGCTGTGGATGGCGTTCCAGTGCACGGTTATCTGCCTGCTGCTGGGCTATCCGGCGGCGCTGATTATGGCCGACCGCGAAATCAAGCTCGGCCCGACCCTCGTCGTGCTGTTCATCATCCCCATGTGGATGAACTTCCTCCTGCGCACCATTGCGTGGATGAGCCTGTTGGAGGACAACGGGCTGATTAACACGGTGCTGCGCGCGCTGGGCTTTAACGGTGTACAGCTGATGTACAACTCCGGCGCGGTGCTGCTGGGCATGGTGTACAACTTCCTGCCCTTCATGGTTTTCCCGATTTACACGCTGCTGAGCAAGATGGACTACCGCCTGACCGAAGCGGCGGCTGACCTCGGCTGCAACAACTGGCAGACGCTGTGGAAGGTAACCATGCCGCTGTCCATTCCGGGCATCGTCAGCGGCATCACGATGGTGTTCATGCCTTCGGTGACGACATTTTTCATCCCGCGCGTCTTGGGCGGCGGCAACACGATGATGTTCGGCGACCTGATTGAGGCGAAGTTCCTGACCGAAGGCAACTGGAACGTCGGCTCGGCGCTCTCCCTCATCATGATGGTGCTGATTCTGATTTCGCTCTCCATCCTGCGCAAGGCCGACCCCAACGGCGAAGGAGGCGGCATCGCATGAAAAAGTTCTGCAAGCGCGCGTATCTGGCGCTCATCCTTATCTTCCTGTATCTTCCGATTATCGTGCTGATTGTGCAGAGCTTCAACGCGGGCAAGAGCCGCGCGAAGTGGGAGGGCTTTTCCTTCCGCTGGTACACGGAGCTGTTTCAGGACACGCGCATCATGAATGCGCTGACTGTCACGGTGACAATTGCCTTGCTGGCCATGGTCGTCGCGACGATTCTGGGAACGCTCGCCGCCATTGGCATCCACGCCATGAAGAAGCGGCCGCAGTCGTTCATGATGACGCTGACGAACCTGCCCAACACCATGCCCGACATCGTGACCGGCATCAGCCTGATGCTGCTGTTCCTCTTCACGAAGGTAGACCGCGGCTATGTGACGATGCTGCTGGCGCACATCACGTTCGATACGCCCTACGTCATCCTATCGGTGCTGCCGAAGCTCAAGCAAATGAACCGACACACCTACGAAGCGGCGCTTGACCTTGGCGCAACGCCGATGTACGCGCTGTTCCACGTCATCATCCCCGAATGTATGCCGGGCATCATCACGGGCGCGATGCTGGCGTTCACCCTCTCGCTGGACGACTTCACCATCAGCTACTTCACGACCTCCCCGCTGGTGCAGAACCTGTCCACGCTGATTTACTCCGCCGCCCGCCGCGGCATCGAGCCGACGCTCAACGCACTGTCGGCGCTCATGTTCGTCGCTCTGCTGGTGCTGCTGCTGATTGTCAACCGCCGCACCGCATCGAATAACGACTAATCCACTATATTTTAAGGAGGAACATCTCTGATGAAAAAGCTGCTTTCCCTGCTGATGCTCCTGTGCCTGACGCTGACCGTCGCCCCCGCCGCCCTCGCGGAAGAGGTCGTCAACGTCTACAACTGGGAGGACTACATTGCACCCGAAGTCCTGACCCTCTTCACCGAAGAGACGGGCATCAAGGTCAACTACATGTGCTTCACCACGAATGAGGACATGATTGTGCAGGTCGAGGCGAACCCCGGTGCGTTCGACGTGTGCTTCCCGTCCGACTACATCATCGAGCGCATGATTGCCAAGGATCTGCTGGCGGAAATCAACTACGACAACGTGCCGAATTTCGAGCAGATTATCGACCAGCTCCGCAATCCCGACTACGACCCGGAGAACAAGTACTCCGTGCCGTATATGTGGGGAACGGTCGGCATCCTGTACAACAAGGACATGATTCCCGAACCCAACCAGTCTTGGAGCATCCTCTGGGACACGCAGTACCAGAAGAACGTGTTCATGCTGGACTCCTACCGCGACAGCATGGGCATCACGCTGAAGTACCTCGGCTATTCCATGAACAGTCGCGAAGTTCCGGAGCTGATGGCAGCGAAGGATAAGCTGATTGAGCAGAAGCAGTCCGGCGTTGTCAAGGCGTATCAGGTGGACGAAACGAAGGACAAGATGGTTGCTGGCGAAGCGGCCCTCGCGCTGATGTGGTCCGGCGACGCACAGTACGCCATTGACCTGAACGACCATCTGGACTATTTCGTGCCCTCTGAAGGCTCGAACATCTGGGTGGACGGCGCGGTCATCCTCAAGTCCGCCCGCAACAAGGAGAACGCCGAGAAGTTCATCAACTTCCTCTGCCGCCCCGACATCGCACAGATGAACTGCGAATACATCTGGTACTCCAGCCCCAACAAGGGCGCGATTGAGCTGATGGGTGAAGAATACGAGAACAACCACGTTCTGAATCCTTCTCAGGAGGTTCAGGATCGCTGCGAATTCTTCCACGACATCGACGACACCTTCCGCAAGATCTATGAAAACCTGTGGATGGAAATCAAGAACACGAAGTAAGAAAAAAAATCGGGAGTTAAGCACGCAAATGAGCGGCTTGACTTCCGATTTTTTTAATGAGCAATGATTGCGTTTGCGCGCCAGTCATTGCTCATTTCTCATTGCTCATTTTACTTTGCCATCATTGCCAGCAGCTTCTCCTTCACCGCCAGCGCCAGTTTCCGATGCTCCTCCGGCATCATATGAATCCCATCCACCTTCGACGGCTGCACAATCTCCTGCGTATTCATCATCTCCACGCCGAGCCACTCACACAAACCCTTCATCAGCGCCGGGAATTTGCGTGATTCTTCTCCCTTCCCGTACAGCGTGTCCCACTCCGCCACATTCTCGCCAATCTCAATCGGCGTCAGCGCCAAAATCCGCATCTTCCCGTCGCGGAAAAGCGGTTCTGCCGCCGGATAAAGCGCGTCGAAGGTCTGAATCGTGCGAATCAGGCAGCCCAGCCCGTCGGTACTCGCCTGCGCGGAATGCTCCTTCAGGTCGTTCGTGCCGAGCATGATGATGATGGCATCCAGCGGGCGCAGGGTGTCCAGCGCGTAAGGCAGCGCGCCCAAGCCGGTCATGAAGTCCTTGCCGGGTTCGGGAAAGACGGTGGTTCTGCCGTTCTGCCCGTTCTCGTGGATGCGCCATTCTGCGCCAAGTTCGTCTTGCAAAATGCCTGTCCAGCGGGTGTGTTCGTCGTAGCGCTTGCAGGTGCCGGGGATGAAGCCCCAAGTGTTGCTGTCACCGAAGCAAAGAACGTGTTTCATGCAAATTTCCTCCCCTTTGCAAAAAAGGCGGCATCCCGCGTGAAAAACGAGATGCCGCTGCCAATTAAATTTCGATAGTCCCCGTGAAGTCGGTGTTAGCGTCGCCAGTCAGCCAGACTTTTCCGTCCTCCTGATAGCGGACGACGAGCGTGCCGCCGGGCAGGCGCACATCAATGTCCGCACCGCGGGTGCAGAAGCCGTTTTCGACTGCCGCGACTGCCACCGCGCACGCGCCCGTGCCGCAGGCCGCCGTTTCGCCGATACCGCGCTCCCATACGCGCATCACGATGTCGTTCTTGTCCACAATCTGGGCGAACGACACGTTCACGCGTTCCGGGAACAGGCTGTCCGTCTCAATCTGCGGCCCCACCTGCTCCAGCGGGATGCGGTTTACATCCTCCACAAAGATAACGACATGCGGATTGCCCATGCTGACGCAGCTGATTTCGCGCTTTTCGCCCGCGAGGAACACGGGGCGCATCATCACGCGGTCGCCGTCGAGCTTGACGGGAATCTTCGCCGGAGCAAACGCCGGGCAGCCCATGTCCACCAGCACGGAGAACACCTGATCTTCGCGGATGAACAGCTTCGCCGTCTTAACGCCGCTGCCAGTCTCGACCGCCATTTCGTCCTTGCGCACATGGCCGTTCTCGTACAGGTACTTGCAGACGCAGCGCAGGGCATTGCCCGCCACCGAGCCTTCCGTGCCGTCGGCATTGAACATGCGCATCTTCGCATCAGCGATGGTCGAGGGCATAATCAGCACAATACCGTCCGAGCCGACACCCGTGCGGCGGTTGGACAGGCGCACAGCCAGCGATTCGGGGCTTTCCACCGTCTGGTCGAAGCAATCGAAGTACAGGTAGTCATTGCCCGTGCCGCGCATCTTGGTGAAAGTCAGCTTCTTGTGCTTGGTGCGCATGTTGTTGATGTCCACCAATTCGACGTTGCCCAGCGAGTAGCGGCTGGTCAGCGCGTTGGCGAGGGCATTCGCCGTGTCAAGGCTGGTGAACAGCGGGATGCCGCGTTCGACCGCCTTGCGGCGCATCCGGACGGATTCCAGCTGCGGCAGACGACCCTTGTTGGACGTGGAAATGACGTACTGCACCTGCCCCATTTCCAGCATTTTCTCCTGCGCTTCCTTCTTCACGACGGCGGCGTACAGCCCATGCTCTTGCATGGCGCGCGCCGTGCCGGGCGTGGCGAAAATGTTGAAGCCGAGCTTGGCAAACTTGCGCGCGCAGTCAATGGCTTCCGGCTTGTCCTTGTCGCGGACGGAGACGAGAATGCCGCCCTGATGGCGCATCTTGTAGCCCGCGGCGACGAGTCCCTTGAAGATGGCCTCCTGCAGGTTCGTGCCGATGCCCAGCACTTCGCCGGTGGACTTCATCTCCGGGCCGAGGTGGGTATCGACATCCGCCAGTTTCTCGAAGGAGAAGCACGGCACCTTGACCGCGTAGTACGGGCTTTGCCGGTACAGCCCCGTGCCGTAGCCCATGTCGCGAATCTTTTCGCCCAGCATCGCGCGGACGGCGAGGTCAACCATCGGCACGCCCGTCACCTTGCTGATATACGGCACGGTGCGGCTGGCGCGCGGGTTCGCCTCAATGACATAGACTTCGTTATGATAGACGATATACTGAATGTTGATAAGCCCCAGCGTACCGAGCTCCAGCGCAATCTGCCGCGTGACCTCAATCAGCCGCTGCGTCATCGCGCCGGTCAGGTTCCACGCAGGATAGACAGCAATGGAGTCGCCGGAGTGGATGCCGGAGCGCTCGACGTGCTCCATGATGCCGGGAATCAGCACGTCCGTGCCGTCGCAAATCGCGTCCGCTTCCGCCTCGATGCCCATCAGGTACTGGTCAATCAGCACCGGGTTCTCGATGCCCTGCGCGAGGATAATGCGCATGTACTCCACAATGTCGCTGTCCTGATAGGCGATAATCATATTCTGACCGCCCAGCACATACGACGGGCGCACCAGCACCGGGTAGCCCAGCTCGTTCGCCGCCGCCACCGCTTCTTCGCTCGTCATGACCGTGCGGCCCTTGGCGCGCTTGATGCCGTACTTCTCCATCGCCGCGTCGAAGCGCTCGCGGTCTTCCGCCGCGTCAATCATATCCGCCGACGTACCCATGATGCGCACGCCCGCCTGCTCCAGCGCGTGAGTCAGCTTAATCGCCGTCTGCCCGCCGAACGCCGCGACGACGCCAACCGGCTTCTCCGTCGCAATCACGCCCAGCACGTCCTCCGCCGTCAGCGGCTCGAAGTACAGGCGGTCAGCGGTATCAAAGTCGGTCGAAACCGTCTCCGGGTTGTTGTTGATCATCACGACATCGTAGCCCGCCTGTTTGAGCATCCACACGCAGTGGACGGACGCATAGTCGAACTCAATGCCCTGACCGATGCGGATCGGGCCGGAACCCAAGACGACGACGCACGGCTTCTTCGGGCGCTCATCGAGGAACTCCTTCGCTTCGTTCTCATCGTCATAGGTTGCGTAGAAGTAAGGCGTTTCCGCCGCGAATTCCGCCGCGCAGGTATCGACCATCTTGTAGACCGGGTCGCGGTGCATCGGCACTTTTTCGCCCGACAGGCGCTCAATCGCCTTGTCCGGATAGCCCATCTTCTTCGCGCGCAGATACGTCTCCGCGTCGATGTTGCCCTCTTTCAGGCGGCACTCCATGTTGTACAGGTTCAAGTACTTATGGAGGAAGAAGTAGTCGATTTTCGTGATTTCGTGCAGCTTTTCCAGCGTCACGCCGCGCGCAATCGCCTCGTACATTGCAAACATGCGCTGGTCGGTGCACTTGCCGATAAGCTCCAGCAGCTCGTCCACGGTGAGATTCGCCATCGACTTCATCCGCAGTGTGTCGCAGCCGATTTCCGCGCCGCGGACCGCCTTCATCAGCGCCTGCTCGACGTTCACGCCAATCGCCATCACCTCGCCGGTCGCCTTCATCTGCGTGCCGAGGGTGCGCTTGCCGTACACGAACTTGTCAAACGGCCACTTCGGGATTTTCGCCACGATGTAGTCCAGCGCGGGTTCAAACGCGGCGCAGGTCTTGCCCGTCACGGCGTTCTTCATTTCATCCAGCGTGTAGCCGATGGCAATCTGCGCGGCGCACTTGGCAATCGGGTAGCCCGTCGCCTTCGACGCAAGGGCGGAGGAACGGCTGACGCGCGGGTTGACCTCGATGACGGCATAGTCGAACGTATCAGGATTGAGCGCGAACTGGCAGTTGCAGCCGCCCTCGACTTCCAGCGCGGTGATGATGTCCAGCGCGGCGCGGCGGAGCATCTGGTACTCCTTGTCCGCCAATGTCAGCGCGGGCGCAACGACGATGGAGTCGCCCGTATGCACGCCGACGGGGTCGATGTTCTCCATCGAGCAGACGGCAATCACGTTGCCGAGCTTGTCGCGCATGACCTCGAATTCGATTTCCTTCCAGCCGGAAATGCACTTCTCGACCAGAATCTGCGTAATCGGCGACAGACGCAAGCCGTTCTCGGCGATTTCCGCCAGTTCCGCTTCATCTTGGCAGATGCCGCCGCCCGAACCGCCCAGCGTATACGCCGGACGCACAATCACGGGGTAGCCGATGGTCTTGGCGAACGCGAGCGCATCCTCCACCGTCTCGACCACTTCGGACGGAATGACGGGCTGGTGGATGGAAAGCATCGTGTCCTTGAACTGCTGGCGGTCTTCCGCCTTTTCAATCGTCTCGCACTTGGCGCCGAGCAGCTTCACGCCGTGCTGTTCAAGGAAGCCCTCCTTCGCCAGCTGCATGGAGAGGGTCAGACCGCTCTGCCCGCCCAGCGTGGACAGCAGGGAGTCCGGCTTTTCCTTGAGGATGATGCGGCGCAGGGTTTCCAGCGTCAGCGGCTCAATGTAGATATGGTCGGCGGAGGAATGGTCGGTCATGATGGTCGCGGGGTTCGGGTTGACCAGCACGACTTCCAGCCCCGCGTCCTTCAAGGCGCGGCACGCCTGCGAACCGGCGTAGTCAAATTCGGCAGCCTGACCAATCACAATCGGGCCGGAGCCGATAATCATTACTTTGTGCAGATCGGGATTCAGCGGCATTCCTTATTCCCTCCCATCATGGCAATAAAGCGGTCGAACAGGAAGCGGGTGTCAAGCGGGCCGCCGCACGCTTCCGGGTGGAACTGGACGGAGAACGCGGGCATATCGGTATAATCAACGCCCTCGCAGGTGCCGTCGTTGCCGTTGACAAAACGCAGGGACGCGTTTTCCGGCAGCGTGTCGCAGTCCACCGCATAGCCGTGGTTCTGGCTCGTCATGTAGGACAGCCCGGTCTTGACGTCCTTCGCGGGCTGATTTGCGCCGCGGTGGCCGTACTTCAGCTTGACGGTCTTTGCGCCCTGACTGAGCGCCAGCAGCTGATGCCCCAGGCAGATGCCGAAGGTGGGGATGCGGTGGCGCATGAGTTCGCGCAGGTTCGCAATCACGGCGGTGTTATCCGCCGGGTCGCCGGGGCCGTTGGACAGCATCAGTCCGTCGGGATTCAGGTTCAGGATTTCCTGCGCCGTCGCGCTCGCCGGAACAACCGTGACCGCACAGCCGCGCTTTTCGAGTTCGCGCTGGATGTTCGCCTTTGCGCCGAAGTCCCAGAGGACGACGTTGTGGATGCCCCGTTTCTTCGCGGGCTGAACGCCGTCGCACGTCACGTCCTGAATCGACGGATGGAACGGCAGCACCTTCAATTGCGCGCAGATTTCCTCCGGATTCTCCGGCTTCTCGGTCAGCAGCGCGGCATTCATCACGCCCGCATTGCGGATAACGCGGGTCAGCGCGCGGGTGTCCACCCCCGTCAGGCAGGGAATGCCCTGCGCTTTGAGGTAATCATCGAGCTTGCCTTGGCAGCGGAAGTTGCTCGGCTCATCGCAGAGTTCCCGGACGATATACGCGGACAGGCGCGGGCGCGGCGACTCGAAGTCCTCCGGAATCACGCCGTAGTTGCCAATGGTCGGGAACGTCTGAATGACGATTTCCCCTTCGTAGGACGGGTCGGTCAGGGTTTCCAGATAGCCTGTCATCGCCGTGGTGAACACCAGCTCCGCCATGACCGGCTTCGCAGCGCCCATCAGCGTGCCTTCGTAAAGCTGACCGTTGGCCAGCAGCAGATAGCCCTTCATGCTCGTTTCCTCCATTTTTCTATTGGGGCAAAAACCGCGTGTTGCTTACCAGTCTTTCTTGTCCGCCATAACAGCAACCATGACTGCCTTCTGCGCGTGCAGGCGGTTCTCCGCCTCGTCGAAAATCTGGTCGGCGTGGGATTCAAACACATCCGCCGTGATTTCCTCGCCGCGGTGCGCGGGCAGGCAGTGCTGCACCATGCAGCCCAGATGCGCCTTCGCCAGCAGCTCCGCGTTAATCTGATAGCCGCGGAACGCCTTCTCGCGCACCGCCTTTTCTTCCTCCTGCCCCATCGAAGCCCACACGTCAGTGAAAATGACGTCCGCATCCTTCGCCGCTTCTTCCGGGCTTTCGGTCATGACGAACTTGCCGGGGTACTGCTCGGTGAACGAGAGCACCTGCGCGTCCGGCTGATACGCCTTCGGGCAGGCGATGGACACATGCGCGCCCATTTTGAGGAAGCCGACAATCAGCGAATTGGCCATGTTGTTGCCGTCGCCGATGTAGCACATATTCAGCCCCTCAATGCGCCCCTTGTACTCACGCACGGTCTGCAAATCCGCCAGCACTTGGCAGGGGTGGCAGAAGTCCGTCAAGCCGTTGATAATCGGGATGCTGCCCACGCGCGCCAGCGTTTCCACTTCTTCCTGCGCGAAGGTGCGAATCATGATGCCGTCCAGATAGCGGCTCAGGACGCGCGCGGTGTCCTCCACCGGTTCGCCGCGGCCAATTTGCAGATCGCGGCTGGACAGGAACAGCGCATGACCGCCCAGCTGGTACATACCCGTCTCAAAGCTGACGCGCGTGCGGGTCGAGGACTTCTCAAAAATCATGCCCAGCGTTTTGCCTTTGAGGATGTGGTGCTCCACGCCGGCTTTGGTTTCCGCCTTCAAGCGGTCAGCGAGGTCAAGCAGCTCCGTGATTTCTTCCTTGCTCAGGTCGAGGAGCTTCAGCAGATGCTTCATCGGGATTCCCTCCATCATTATTCGCGGATGTTGCGGTGAACCAGAGAAACTGTATATTGATGCACAATTCATGTATACGCATCATGGTTTCTTTCGTTTTCCCGCCCGAACCGAGGCGCACCGAAATGTGTCGGGTTCAGGGGAAACAACCAGATTTTGGTGAAACTTAGGCACACGAAAATCGGCGCGTCAGCACACCTACCGAACATTATAGCATAGAATAGCAGCGAGGGCAAGGGATGAAACCACTGCCCGGCGCATAAATTTTGAATGGTGGGCGCAAAACCCGCCGAAAAGTGCAAACAGGAGGGAAACAGGCATGGAACAGCAAGGTCGCAGAGCCATCGGGCGCGTCTGTCCGCGCGGGGCGGAGAGCTACACTTGGCAGGAGGGCGACACCGCCGAGCGTATCGCCCGTACATACGCCACCACCGTGCAGGCGCTGCAGGTCATCAATCCCGGCGTCGATTTTGCCACGTTGACCGCCGGGGAGGAAATCTGTCTGCCCAATTTCATCTATACCTGCATCAGCGGTCAGCCGTATGTGGTTGAAGACGGCGACACGTTCGCGTCGATTGCCGCGCGGCTGGACATTACGACCTTCGAACTCGCCGAGCGGAATCCCGGCGTGTCACAGAACAATCTCACCGTCGGACAGGTGCTGTGTGTTCCGGCAAAAGCGGACGACGCCGACGACGCGCAGACGCCCGCCATCCCCCTGCCGGACGACGGTGAGTACCCTGCCCTGCCCGATGACAGCCAGACGCCCGTGATTCCCCTGCCGGACGACGGCGAATATCCCGCCCTGCCTGACACGCCGACCCGTGTCTGTCCGTCAGGATATACGCTGTCCGCGGTGCAGTCGGGGCAGAGTTATGCGGATTTGCTGGTGCAGCACAACGTCAGCTATCGGGCGATGCGCAGCGCGAATCCGCAATTGATGCCGGGCTACCTGATTGCGGGCACTGCGTACTGTGCGCCGCCGTCCGGCACGCGGCAGACGTGCGCCGGCTTGCGCTCGTACACCATTCAGCCGAGGGAGACGCTGGACACGCTGGCGGTGCGCTTTCGGACGACGCGGGGGCGGCTGCTCTCGCTGAACCCGACGCTGCTGCCCAGCGACTTCTCGTCGGGAACGGTGATTTGCATCGGCTAAACGGTGATTTGCATCGGCTAAGCAAAAAGGGCAAGGATGCGTTCTGCACCCCTGCCCTGCTTATAGCGTTAGTTCTGATAGCAAATTCCCTGCTGCTTTTTCAGTTCATACGACACGACTTCGCCGCCGTCCAAATCCACCTTGTGCATGTCCACCGCGCAAATCTGCTGGTTGCCGTAGGTCGTGTAGTAGTAGACCCCCGTGTCGGCGTTGCAGCAGCTTGTGTACACCGTGATTTCATACCCATGCGGCAGGTGGGCGCAGCCGCGCGGGTGTGCCACGCCGCCTAAAATGTGGAAGAACTGCCCGACGCTCTCCTCCTCGCTGTCCCCGGAGACGGAGTTATTCGTCAGGAACGCCGCGCGGACGAACCGCGACCACGGCGACCAGTCGCCCGGCAAGCCAATCGCGCCCGTGCAGCGTCCGCCGACTTTCAGCGGCAGCGCGGGCGCAAAGCGATTCACCGGCTCTTCCGGCGAAAGCGCCTGATAGTGCGCCAGATTTTCCAATTGCAGCGGCAGCGGCGGCTCGTTCGTCATCACGTTCGACCAGTTGTCGTAGACGTGCAGCCCGTCCGCCATCGACTCGACGACGATGCAGTCCTCGCGGTCGTCAATCATCCAGTGCAGCGGCGACGGCGGGAGCTGCTCGCTGAAGCCGTCGCGGGTGATGTTCAGGCGCTGGAGCAGCGTTTTCGCCTCTTGGACGCTTTCGCACTGCCCCAGAATGTACGGAATCAGCTCAAAGCTGGCGACGTTCGCGCAATCCGGCTTCACGTCGTGGTACACAGCGCTTGCGGGGAAGTTCAGCCCCGCCATGCTCAAGCCCTTCTCGTTCGTCGCTTCATAATATAAAGGCATTCCGCCAACGACGAACGCCATGCCAATCATGGCAAAATGGTCGCTGTTCGTCCCCTCGTGCCGGAAATGGAACGGATAGCGCCGCGGCGTGATGGCGACGGTCTCCTGATAGCTGTACTCCAAGTCAAGGTTTCTGCCGAAATAGTGGTCGCGCGTGGTCAGGCGAATCGCGGTACACATGATGCTTATCCTCCTTCTGCTGATAAGGGTAGTATAGCCCGAAATGCGCGTTTGCACAAGCGGTTTCGCCGCTTCTTGCGGAATTTTCCAGCCATCAGCGGCGGATTTTCGCCTGATGCGCGAATTTTGCATTTTCGTCCGCAATGTTCATGCTGAGTACACACGAATCCGCTACAATGTGCATAAGAATCGACAGAAGGAAGGCTTTCCTCATGGTGGAAAAAGTACTGGTATGCCTGCTGGCGGGCTTAGGCGCTGGCTTAGGCACGGGATTCGCGGGCATGAGCGCCGCGGCGGTCATCAGCCCGATGCTGATTACGTTCTTGGGCATGGAGCCGTATGAGGCGGTCGGCATTGCGCTGGCGAGCGACGTGCTGGCGAGTGCCGCAAGCGCGTGGACATACGGTAAAAACAAGAATCTCGACATTCGCAACGGCTTGCTGATGATGGCGGCGGTGCTGGCGTTCACGGTCGTAGGCAGCTACGTCGCAAGCCTTGTGCCGAGCCGAACGATGGGCAGCTTCAGCGTGCTGATGACGATGCTGCTGGGCATCAAGTTCATCATCCGCCCGGTGATGACGACGCGCGAAGCCATGCAGAACGTGAGCAAAAAGAAGCGCATGGTGCAGTCGATTGTCTGCGGCGCGTTCATCGGCATGATTTGCGGCTTCGTCGGCGCGGGCGGCGGCATGATGATGCTGCTGATTCTGACCTCCGTCATGGGCTATGAGCTGAAAACCGCCGTTGGCACAAGCGTGTTCATCATGGCGTTCACGGCGCTGACGGGTGCGGTCAGCCACTTCACCATCGGCGGATTGCCGGACGGCTGGACGCTGGCGCTGTGCATGGCGTTCACGCTGCTGTTCGCGCAGATTGCCGCGAAAATTGCGAACAAATCGAAGCCGGAGACGCTCAACCGGGTGGTCGGCGTGGTTTTGGTGGTGCTGGGCGTTGTGATTCTGGCGGTGCAGTATCTGAAGTAAGTGCAGATTGCAAAAAGACATGCTTGACTTTCAACATCAGGCATGTCTTTTTTGCTGCTCCAGCCGCGTCTGCGGACGCGAAACCCTCTGCGACAAAGCACGCGATTATAGGAAGTGAAATCATCCGCATTCAAAAAAGCCCGAACCATCGCTGATTCGGGCTTCTTTTTGCCTTAGTTCATCGGCACATACTCAAAGTCGATTTCAATCGTCTTGATTTCGGCGATGACCGCGTCGTTGCGGTTGATGGGGGTCGGCGTTGCGCCGGCGAGGTTGCCGCCGGGCAGACGCGCCGTCTTGGGCACGCTCGTCACCCATTCGTTGTACAGATTCACGCGCGTGCACACGCTGTCGTCAGAGGTCGTGTAGGCGCGGCCCTTCAGGCGGTAGATTTCGCCGTTGATGCGCACTTCCTTGATGTTAACGATATAGTTCGGGTACAGCACTTCGCCGTTGCTGATGCCGATGGCGGCAAACGCAACGGACGCGGAGTAACCCTGCGCCGTGCCGGTGAAATCCAGCCCGACAGTGTACTTGCCTTCGCCCGTGATGATGGCGTTGGTCGCGACAAGTCCCTCGGAGATGGAATCCGCGTTGTAGGTATCGCCGACGCTGTGGGTGAGCGCCCAGCTGCCGTCGTTCCACATAATCCACGCCAGCGCGGTCTGGTCATCCACGACCACGGCATCTTGCAGGAAGGTCACGGGGGCTTCCGCTGCAGCAGCCGCTGCTTCCGCCGCAGCAGCCGCCTGCACATCCGCATAATCCTGACCTTCTTCGTTCGCCTGACGCTTCTCCTGATACATCGCCAGAATATCGTCATCCGCGAAGGTCTGGGACACGCGCTTGTACAGCCCGCTGCAATCCCACAGGCAGTTCGTCAGGTTGTACTTGGTGCAGGCGTCAAGGAACGCCGTGTGGTACGCCAGCGTGTTGTCCTTCAGCCCGTCGCTGCACGGCAGCGCGCCGTATTCGCCGATGACCACGCCGTAGCCCGCCTCGGTGAATTTCGTCATCTTTGCCAGTTGCTGGTCAAGGTATTCGTAGTCGCTCACTTTGCCCCACTTGGTGGCGCTCACCGCGCTGGACGCGCCGCAGTACGACCACGGATCGTAGTAATGGACAGAAACCATCAGCTTGCTGTCCACGGTGTCCTTGGGCATCTGGAAACGGTCGTCGCAGGTCTGGTCAATGTTAGTGCCGTATCCTGCAATCAGCAGGAAGCGGGTCGCGTTGTTGCCGCCCGTTGCGCGGACGACATCCACAAACTTCTGGTTGATTTCGTTCGTCAGCGCGTACCGCTCGTCGTCGGTCAGGTAGGTAACGACGGAATCGGAGCAGTACAGCGCGGAATTCTCGTCAAAACGGGTGCCGAGTTCCTCGTTTGCGCTCTCGAAAATCAAGTAGTCGGAGTAATCACGGAAACGTTCGGCAATCTGCTGCCACATTCCCTTGTAGGCTTCCATGGCCAGCGCGCGGGTTTCAGCGCTTTCCGAACCGAACATGCCATACCAGCCGCCATCCCAATGGTCATTGATGATGACGTACATGCCCGCCTTGCGCGCATAGCGGACAACTTCCTCCACGCGGTCCATGTAGTCGGCATCGATGGTGTAGTCGCCTTCGTAGAGGTGGGTGGCGTTGGTCATCCAAGCCACCGGAATGCGGATGGTGTCAAAGCCCGCCGCTTTCATGCCGTCAATCATGGCCTGCGTCGTTTTCGGCTGACCCCAGTGCGTCTCATAGCTAAGGGGCGTGTTCGTCTTGATGCCGACGTTGTTGTCGCAGGCTTCCAGGGTGTTGCCGAGGTTGATGCCGTTGCCCATCAGTCGGGTAGCCTCCAGCGCCGTCAAGCCCTCGCGCATCACGCCGTTATCCACCGCCTCCGCCTCTTCCGCCGACCCTACGCAGGGAATCAGCATCAGCACCGCCAGCATCAGGCTGAACAGGTGCAGGAACCGCTTCTTCATATCCATCGTTCCTTTCTTCTGCGTATTTGACCGCAGTTTCCTTTTAATTATAGCATCAGCGAAATCGTTTTGTCAATGGATATTTGTCTGTCTATCCATATTTTTATGCCATATCTGCCAAGTTTCCGGTGGATTTTCATCGTAGTTTGCGAAAAAACGGTTTCGTATCGAAAATTGGTTTTCGTTCGACTGTTATCTATTGATTTGAAGAAAAAAACAGCCTCCCGGCACAATCCATGTCGGGAGGTTGCTTTGGACGGGTTGATTACTCAATCGTCAGGTAGAGCGCCAGATTTTCCGCCGTCGCGGGCACGAAAGTCGCATCCGCCTTTTCGTTCTGGGCGTTGATGACCGCGGTGAAGGCATCTTCATCCGCCGCTTCGCCGTTCACGAAATAGACAACATTTTCGTTTTCATCCAGCTTGCTTTCCGCCAGCACATTGTACTGCGCATCGCGGTTCTCGTCCTTGTAGAAGGTCGCCACGCCGGATTCCGCCGCGCTGCTGCTGAAGGAGAAGGAGCCATCTTCCTTCAGGCCAATCATCGCGCGGTAGTAGCAGCCGTACGCACAGATGACTTCATCGGCGCTGGTCAGCACCAGATAGCCCAGCGCTTCGCCGTTCACGGTCACATTCAGCACCACGTCGAGCTTGCCGTCGCCATCCACATCCAGCACAGCGAAGGAATCATAGCCCGCGCCCTCGGTGAACTCGTCGTTCAGGGCATCCTGCAGGGTCTTGTTCGTCTTGTCGGAGGGAACATAGACCTCGCTGCCGCCGTTCAGCACAGCCGCAATCGCCGGCAGATCCGCCGGGTCGCCCACCATATCCGCAACGGGGCTGGCAACAGGGCTGGCGACCGTGCTGGCAACGGGACTCGCGGTTTCCGCCACGGCAAACGCGCACAGCATCATGGACAGCGCCATCATGATTGCAAGGAACTTCTTCATGTTCATTTTCCTCTCTTTCTTTTCCAGAATATTTTCGCTGCGGAGAGCCGCCGCGAAAGTTTCGTTCCATTCTTTAGGAACAGAAGGGAGTATATCACATTTTTGTCCAATTGTCGATAGCGAATTGTAAACTCTATGCGAAAAAATGGTCATAATTTGTCCTTATTCTGCATATCATTCGCTTTTATTCTGTTTTCTTTCATATTCGGCAAAAAAGATGCGGATGAGGCGCTTTTTTCACCTCGTCCGCATTCTTTTCATTTCCGACTTTACCCCAGCAGCATCCGGTCGTTGTTGATTTCGCTGCCGCTTGCTTTTTCAAACATCACCAGCAGGTCTTCGACGCGAATGCGCTTCTTCGTTTCCGCGTCGATATCGAGGATGATTTTGCCCTCATGCATCATGATGGTGCGGTTGCCGTACTCCAGCGCGTCTTTCATGTTATGCGTCACCATCATGGCCGTCAAGTGATTTTCCGCAATGATTTTCTGCGTCAGCGTCAGCACGTTCTTCGCCGTTTTGGGGTCAAGGGCGGCAGTGTGCTCATCCAGCAGGAGGAGTTTCGGCTGCTTGATGGTCGCCATCAGCAGCGTCAGTGCCTGCCTCTGTCCGCCGGAAAGCAGACCGACCTTGCTGCTCATGCGGTCTTCCAGCCCCAGCCCCAGCGTCGCCAGCTTTTCGCGGTACTCGTCGCGTTCCTTCGCCGTGATGCCCCAGCGGAGCGTCCGCCCCTGCCCGCGGCGATACGCCAGCGCGAGGTTCTCCTCAATGTTCATCGTTGCCGCCGTGCCGTTCATCGGGTCTTGGAACACGCGCCCGAGATACTTCGCGCGCTTGTATTCCGGCAGGTGCGTCACATCCACGCCATCAATGACGATGCTGCCGCGATCCACCATAAACGTACCCGCGACGGCGTTGAGCGTCGTGGATTTGCCCGCGCCGTTGCCGCCAATCATTGTGACGAAATCACCTTCCGCCAGATGTAGGTCAACATCCGTCAGCGCACGCTTCTCGGTAATCAAGCCGGGATTGAAGGTCTTTGCAATATGATTGATATCAAGCATCCTGCTTCTCCCCCTTTCGAGCGCTGCGTGCGGTAAAAAGCTGGCTCTTCCAGTGCGGCACGGCGAGGAACATCGCCACAACCAGCGCCGTGAGCAGCTTCAGGTAGTTTGTGGGCAGACCCAGCCACAGCACCACCTGCATGACGATGTAGTAGATGATGGCGCCGATGGACACGGCGATGAGCTTCGTGGCAAAATTGCGGAAAATCTTGCCAAACAGCACTTCGCCGATGATAACTGCCGCCAAGCCGATAACAATGGCGCCGCGCCCCATGCTGACATCCGCATAGCCCTGATACTGCGTCAGCAGCGCGCCGGAGAGCGCCACCAAGCCGTTGGACAGCATCAGCCCGACGACCTTCGCGCGCCCGGTGTTGATGCCCTGTGCGCGCGCCATGTTGACGTTTGCGCCCGTTGCGCGCAGTGCACAGCCATACTCCGTGCCGAAGAACCAGTACAGCAGTGCAATCACTGCCGCGGTAATCATGAGCAGCAGCAGAATTGGGTTGTCAAGCGAAAAATTGCGCACGTTGCGCAGGGACACCAGCAGGTCATACTTGTTCGCATTCACCGCCGTGTTCGCCTTGTTGCTCATGATGCCAAGGTTGATGGAATAGAGCGCAAGCTGCGTCAGAATGCCCGATAGGATGGCAGGAATCCCCATCCATGTGTGGAACACGCCCGTCACCAAGCCCGTCAGCATCCCGACGACGAACGCCGCCACCAGCGCCACCCACGCGTTGCAGCCGCTGATGATGAGCACCGCCGCGACCGCGCCGCCAGTGGCGATGGAGCCGTCCACCGTCAAGTCCGCCACGTCCAGAATGCGGTAAGTAATGTAGACGCCAATGGCCATAATGCCCCATATGACGCCCTGAGAAACCGCGCCGGGCAAGGCGTTGAGCAGCTTCATAATTTCCACGGAATCTTCCTCCTACTATAACGCAAGCGAAGCCATAAGGCGAAATGCCCTATGGCTTCGCAAAATGTATCGATTGATTAGTCCATCGGGATGTAGTCGTCCGGGACGGTGATGCCCAGCGCATCGCAGATCGCGGCGTTGTACTTCTTGGTGAACTGAGGCGCGAAAGCAATCGGCATGGTGGAAACATCCGCGCCGTTCACAAGGATTTCATACGCCATTTCGCCCGTCTTGTAGCCGAGGTCATAGTAGCTGATGGTCAGCGTCGCGGCACCGCAGCCGCGGCAAATGCCTTCCTCACCCGCGATGACCGGCACTTTCGCCGGCACGACGACATTGGCAATCGTTTCGCTGTAGGCAGCGGCGGTGTTGTCCGTCGGGATGTAGAGCACGTCGCATTCAGTCGCCTGCTGCGCCATGGACGCAACGTCGTTGGAGTCGGTGAAAGCGTATTCCTTGCAGGTGATGCCCTTCGCTTCCAGCTCCGCCTTCACAACGCCAATCTGATAGGCGCTGTTCGCTTCCGCCGAGCAGTAGAGCAGCGCAACCGTCTTTGCTTCCGGGAACAGCTCCACAATCATGTTCGCCTGACCGTCCAGCGGGGCGAGGTCGCTCGTGCCGGAAACGTTGATTTCCGTGTAGCCCTTCCAGTCGCTGATTTCCAGCGCCGTGCCGTAGTGGGAAATCGACGTGCCGAGAATCGGAATATCCGCCGTCGCGCTGACAGCCGCCTGAAGCGCGGGCGTCGCGTTCGCCATAATCAGGTCAACCTCCGCTGCCACAAAGCCATTGGCAATCATGGCGCAGGAAGCCGTATCACCCGAAGCGTTCTGCTCATCAAAAACAACCTTGTCGCCAAGCTTCTCCGTCAGCGCGTCGCGGAAACCCTTGGTCGCCGCGTCCAGCGCCTCATGCTGCACCAGCTGCAAAATGCCGACGTGATACGTCTTTTCTTCCGCGCTCGCCATCGTCAGGCAGGTCAGCGCCATACACAGCGCCAGCAAAACCGCAAACATCTTCTTCATACAGGGAAACCTCCTTCAAATACTACTCGCTTCCGCAAAAGCCGAAGCGTTTCTACATGGAAAAGTGTACCGTATCCTTCGCCGCGTGTCAAGACCGGGAAGCGGAAAGGACAAAAAGAAAACAAAACAAAAAAAGCAATGCGGAACGCGGAATTTGTCATTTTCCTTGACAAAGCGCACCAAATGCTGTATCCTGGACGCAGCAAAACCGTTTGTTCTTTATCGAAAGGAGTGTTTTTCATGCGGAAAATCCTCTCCCTGCTGCTGATTCTTGCCCTTTTTCTCCCCTGCGCGCTGGCGGAAACGCCGCAGGGCATTGACCTCGCGCTGACCTCCACCTATGGCGACGGTCTCTCCCTGCGGATGACGGCTGGCTTAGGCGAAACGCCGTTCTGCTCGCTGACGCTGCCTTCGGGGCAGATTGACCTCGCCTTCTCGCCGGACAAAGGGCTTTGCGTGCAGTCGGGCGGTCAGTGGGCGCAATTGCTGGTGGAAGGTCATCCGGTAGATGCGGCGCTGCTGACCACGCCGCTCAAGCTGCTGGATGGGCGCTCCCCGTCGGAGGCGCTGGGGCTGTTGGCGGAGGATGTCAACAAGATGCTCGATGCGATTCCCTCGCTCTATAACTTGCCAATGACCTTGATAAGAGACCCTGCGTTTGCGCGCCTGTTCAGCGACCTATACATTGCTGCGCAAACAGGGACAATTTCCATCACTTCTGAAGAACTGAATCGTATGGCGGCTTCTGTTCTGGGAAAGATCTACAGCATGGAATATCTTGACGGCTTGAACTTCAGCGATATCTACCATAATCTTCTTGCGTCGGTCGTGCAATCTTCGGAGGTTGCACGCGCATATCGTTCCGCGATGCGCGGATACCTTCTCTCTAATTTCAGGCTTTCCGGGCAAATCGGCATTGACAAAGGGGAACTTCTTTTTAGTCAGCCCTACCAAGAGCCATACCATTTGACTTATGAGCAAACCACGCCTAACAGTTGGCATTATCTGCTGACAACTGCGAACAGCGATACCATTGATGGTGTGCTCTATTGGCGAAATGAATACGACTTTGCTTTGAGCGGCTACTCCGAGAATCAGCATACGGCGTTCTCTGTCACTTGCAGTTACGGTTCTGCAAACAACTTTGTGTTTATCGCCAGCGTTGATAACAGCTTCAGCCTGTCCATCGTTCAAGCTGGCAGCAATTTCAGTTTGCGGCTTAACAATGAGAATGCCAACGTTTTTGCCCTTAATGCCAACGTTTTTTCCCTTGAATCCACATCGGATTATATCCGTGTCAAGATATATTACAATTATTATACGCTTACGATCACCCCTGCCACGGATGGGCTTGATATTGTTGCACAGGCGCGCACTTTCGATATCTTCACCGCCCACGTCCGCACCGCGCTCAACGGTCTGATCTGCACCGGCGTGTACGGCGACACGACATACCGCCTTGCCCTGACGGAAACGGCAACCGGCTTCAGCCTGCTGCTCTCCCTGCCGGACGGAGATTTCCATCTGGATTTCGCCGCGCTTTCCGACACCAGCTGTTCGCTGACCTTCACCGATGCCGCCGGGCAGCAGGTATCCCTGACTGGATCGCTCTGCACGCCTGAATCCCCCGTCATTCCGGAGACCATCGGCACGATTGAGCTGACCCAGCTGCTGGACGGTCTCTTCTAATCACCCCAATTCCCTAAAAAGGCGTTTTCGGATGCACACGTTCCGAAAACGCCTTTCCTATTTATTTCAGCAGTTCCGCCGGCACTTCCGCCGCCATCCGCTGATAGCCTACCTTGCTTGGGTGCAGGTGGTCGCCGGAATCGTATTCGGGCAGGAAGAAATCAGGGTGCGCCGGGTCACGCAGGGCGCGGTCAAAGTCAATGCAGCCGTCAATCAACTCGGTCATACGGATGAAATCATTGTAAGCGTGGCGCAAGTCCTGCCGGAAGGGCGCGTCGGTGCGCCATCCGCCCATGGGCAGCAGCGTGCCGACGTAGACGCGCAAGCCCATCCCCCGCGCCTGCGTGATGTACGTCTTGAGTCCGCTGATAAGCTCATCCGCCGTTGGCAAATCGCTCATCGGGCGGAAGGGGTTCACCTGCGTGCCGACAGGGTGGATGATGTCGTTGATACCCTGCTGGATGATAACGGCATCCGCGCCGTCGGTCGGCACTTCATGCGCAAAGCGTTTTGCGCCCATCAGCCCGTAGGATTCATACGTCAGGCAGTGATATTCGCGCAGAATCCGCGATCCGCTGGTGGCGCGGCGGATGATGGCGGTATGCTGAAAGCCGTCTTTGCGGCAACGGAGCTGCAAATCATCCGGCCAATCCTGCGCGGTGATGGAGTCGCCATAACAGATGATGGCGCGGTTCTCCGGCGCAGTACGCACGGACACATTGCTGAGGAAGTAGGTCAGCTGCGTCTTGCGGGATGTGTCCATCGAAATATTGAGGTTCTCCGTTTCGTCGCCGTTGGCGTACAGCCCGCCGGACAGCGCTCCGCAGGTGAACACGACGCTGCGCATGAGCGTGAAATCCTGCAAATAGAAGCTGACAAGCAGCCTTTCCCCGGCAGTTACAGGCGTTTCCAGCGTGTCGGAAATCACATTGCCCTCCGCCGGAAGCGTTACGCGGCGCTCGCCCCCGAACGTGACCGGGTGAAACGCGCCGCCGCAGAAAATTGTCACCTTTTCCAGCGTAACCGGCTCCGTGCCGCAGTAATTATCGAACGTCAGGCGCACGCCGCTGCCAGAAAACGGCGAGACAATCGGATAGCGCAAGGTAATCTCCTTGGCGTACCGTTCCGGGCGATTTTCGGCAATGCTGACCGCATTTCCCCACACGCTGACCCACTTCTGCATCCTTTTGACGCTCCCTTCGCGTTGCTGTTCCCCATCATAGCACATTCCGTGTGCAAATGCAAGTTTCCTATTGTTTCCATATTCGCAACGATTGTTGAGACACCGCAAAATCGGTTGACAACTGCGCATCGAAAATGATAAAATGTGTATATATTCCCCTTGAACAGGAGTGAAAATCGTATGGTCAAAATCATTTCAGACAGCACATCCGACCTGTCGCAGGATTTGCTCGACCGCTATAACATCACGCTGGTGCCGCTGATAGTTCGCTTGGGCGACCAGCAGTACGAAGACCGCGTGAACATCACATCGGAAGAAATTTTCCGCTGGTCGGACAGCACAAAGAAAGCGCCGACGACTGCTTGTGCGAACGTCTGGACGATTCAAGAAGTTTTCCAGAAGTATCTGGAGACGTATGACGAGATTGTGGCGTTCTCCATCTCCGGCAAAATGTCCGCGACGGGGGCGAACATGGTGGAAGCGGCGGCGGAGCTGGGCGCGTCCGACCGCATCCACGTCGTGGACAGCCAGAGCCTTTCCACCGGCATCGGTCTGCTGGTGATGGAAGCGGCGGTAATGGCGCAGGAAGGCAAATCCGCCAAGGAAATTGTGGCGCATGTGACCTCGCTGATTCCGCTGGTTCGCGCGTCCTTTGTCGTCGATACGCTGACGTTCCTGCACCGCGGCGGGCGCTGTTCCGGCGCGGCGGCGCTGATGGGCAGCATGCTGAAGCTGCACCCGAAGATTGTCGTGCGCGACGGTCAAATGCTGGTGGACAAGAAGTACCGCGGCTCGCTCGCCCGCTGCATCCCTGCCTACACGCACGATTTGCACGACGATTTGCTCCGCGCGCGCCCGGAGCGTGTTTTCATCACCCATTCCGGCTGCGACCCGGAGGTTGTTGAGCAAGTCCGCACCTATTTGACGAGCCTGAACTACTTCGATGCGGTCATCGAAACCCGCGCCGGCGGCGTCATCTCCTGCCACTGCGGCCCCGGCACGCTGGGGGTGCTGTTCATCTTGAAGGAGTGACCCCCAGAGGCGCTGCCTCTGGACTCCGCAAGGGAGTTCCTCCCTTGACCCTTTCGCGCGATTGAGTTGAGCGCACTTTCAGGCTATACCCGCGTGTTGATTGAAGGAGACCAAGGGGGCGTTGCCCCTTGACCCCACCAAAGGGTCTTCGACCCTCTGGACTCCCATTCGCGCGATTCAGTTGGTGACACTCCCCTGCTATGCCCGCGTGTTTATTCGCGAACGGGGAAAAGAAGCCGCGATACCCCAAAAGTATGAAGATGGCGACCGAAGGTTTCCAAAGGGCGATCGCAGACTTCGTCTGTTTTCATGCCCTTCGTCGCCTCCGCAGAGGCGAAACCCCTGCGTCTGCCTGTTTCTGCGCCATCAGAAACAAAAATGGGCTTGCCATTTCGCCCAAAACGCTATATAATACACGCAGAAGCGGCATTTGGTCTTTCCCTTTCGCCGCTTGACACAAAAAGAGGGGGATATTCTCATGGCTATGGAACTGAAAACCACAGGCGTGAACGGCTTCGTGAAGCCTGCGGAACTGACGAACATGGAAACCCTGCTGAATGCAGTCAATGACGAACTGCTGACCGGCAAGGGCGCGGGCAGTGATTTCCTCGGCTGGCTCGACCTTCCCGTGAATTACGACAAGGAAGAGTTTGCCCGCATCCAGAAGGCGGCAAAGAAAATTCAGAGCGACAGCGACGTGCTGGTTGTCATCGGCATCGGCGGCTCGTACCTCGGCGCGCGCGCGGCCATTGAGTTCTGCAAGGGGCAGATGTACAACGGCGTGCGTGAAAAGGGCATCCCCGAAATCTACTTCGTGGGCAATAACATTTCTTCTTCCTATATCAATGACGTGGTGAAGATTATCGGCGACCGTGATTTCTCCGTCAACATCATCTCCAAGTCCGGCACGACGACCGAACCCGCGATTGCTTTCCGCGTGTTCAAGAAGATGCTGGAAGAAAAGTATGGCGCAGAGGGTGCGAAGGGCCGCATTTACGCCACGACCGACAAGTCGCGCGGTGCGTTGAAGAATCTGGCGAATGTTGAGGGCTACGAGTCCTTTGTTGTGCCGGATGACGTCGGCGGACGCTTCTCCGTGCTGACGGCGGTGGGTCTTTTGCCGATTGCCGCGGCAGGCATCGACATTGCCGCGATGATGAAGGGCGCGGCGGACGCGCGCGAATGCTGCAAGGAGGGCACGTTGGACACCAACCCCGCCTACAAGTACGCCGCGCTGCGCAACATCCTCTACCGCAAGGGCAAGAACATCGAGATTCTGGTGAACTACGAGCCGGCGCTGATGATGACCGGCGAGTGGTTCAAGCAGCTGTTCGCCGAGAGCGAGGGCAAGGACAACAAGGGCATTTTCCCGACGGCGGCGAATTTCTCTACCGACCTGCACTCCATCGGGCAGTTCATTCAGGATGGCACGCGCAGCCTGTTCGAGACGGTTGTGTGGGTGAAGAATCCGCGCAGTGAGCTGGTTATCGAGGCGGCGGACGAGGACATCGACGGTCTGAACTATCTGGCGGGCAAGTCCGTGCAGTTTGTGGACAGCAAGGCGTATCAGGGCACGCTGCTGGCGCACATGGACGGCGGCACGCCGAACATCATCATCGAGATTGACGAAGCCGATGCCTACCACTTCGGCTATCTGGTGTACTTCTTCGAGAAGGCGTGCGGTCTGTCCGGCTATCTGCTGGGTGTGAACCCCTTCGACCAGCCCGGCGTCGAAGCCTACAAGAAGAACATGTTCGCCCTGCTCGGCAAGCCCGGCTATGAAGCCCGCCGCGCCGAACTGGAAGAACGGATGAAGTAATGAGAACTTGGGCGGCAGGTGGAGGAATCCCCTGCCGCTTTTGGAATAGGAGGATGCTCCATGCTGCTTCCCGCCGCCGTGCGTCCCTATGCCGCCGATGTGGACGGCACAGCCAGCCGCGTCCGCTGTGCGATTGTGCTGAACGGCTCGAAAGAACTGCGAATCCAGCTCTGCGGAAGGCTGAAACGCGGGCTTTTCGGGCGAAATCAGCTTCTGGCGGATGGGGACGTGCTTTGCGTTGCGCTTCATCAGCCAGACGGCGACGTTCCGCTTTTTGACAGCCGATGCGACGGCTATGAGAATGTGCTGGATGGCAAGCAGCCGCCCGCGCCGATTCCCCTGCATCCGGCGATTTGCCCAAAGTGCCGGAATGCGGCGTTTCAGGTGGATTTGTCCTTTGAGTATCCGGATGCGGAGGAAGTTTCGGCGTTCGCGAATCCCGGCGATGCGTTCACTTGGATTTGGATTTCCATGCGCTGCACGCGCTGCCACGCGGTGTTTCGGGGGGACTTGGAATGCGATTGATGTGCTTTGGCTGGATGTTCAGTCAAGCTTGCTTCCTATCTCAATCTTGATTTCATCCGCCACTCCCGTCGCCTCTGCGGAGGCGAAGTTGTTACTTTCTGTTGCGACAGAAAGATTCCAAAGAGCGCCCAGAGGGGGCTGAAGAGGGTGCAAGTCTGGACTTCAGCCTCCTCTGGACTCCCCCCCGCCGTAAAAGTTTCTTGCGGGAAAGAGTGGCGGTTGCTGCGCGGCTTGACTGCTTTTCCTTGCGTTCTGGTTTCCGAAACTTTTTTGCAGAAAAAATCGCCCTGCCGGAATTTTTCACCCCGGCAGGGCGTTCGTTTTCCATTTTGCCAGCATCACGACAGCGGTTCGCCGTTTTCGGTCTCGATTTCGCGGCAGAAGAAGTGCAGCGCGCCGTCCTCGAAGTCGCTGATTTCGTAGCGCTGGTCGGCATCCCAGCCGTCCGCGCGGTGGTCGCGAATCTCGAAGCCGCAAATCTGCATCGGGATGGCGGGAAAACGCAGCGTCACGTCGCTTATGGACAGGAAACGGAGCGTTTGCGCTTTGCCATCAGCACAAAAGGAGAGTGTCAGCACAGGTGCGCCGCTTGCGGTGTGCAGGCGAAAGTCCGTGATTTCCACGTCGCAGGGGAACATTGGCACTCTCCTTACCTGCTTCCCTTGTCGTATGGGATACCCTCGGCCTTCGGCGCGCGGGACTTGCTGCTCGTCAGCGCCAGCACAAGGAGCGAAATGATGTACGGAAGCATGTTGTAGAACGTGCTGGGCAGGTTCAGCTGTGCGAGGAAGTCAAAGCCGGTATAGACGTTGCTCAGGCTGCGGAACAGCCCGAACAGCAGCGCCGCCAGCGCAATCCGCAGGGGCTTCCACTGCCCGAAAATCATCACCGCCAGCGCAAGGAAGCCGAAGCCCGCCACGCCGTTCTCGAATTTCCACTCGCTCACGCCCGCCGTGATGTACACCAAGCCGCCCAAGCCGCCGAGCACGCCGGAAATCATCACGCCCGCATAGCGCATTTTGTAGACGTTGATGCCCACGGAATCCGCCGCCTGCGGATGCTCGCCGCAAGCCTGCAAACGCAGGCCGAAGCGCGTCTTGTACAGCAGGACATACGAAATCACCAGCAGCATCGCCGCCATGAGCATGAACCAGTTGAACTCGAAGCCATTGATATCCACCAGAAACGCCTTTTTGACGTTGATGTAGGTAATGGCGGAGGACACATTCGACACATCTTCGGCAATGTTGATGGCCTTGACGATGACCGTCGCCGCCGCCGTGCCGAGCAGGTTCATCGCCGTGCCGACGAGCGTCTGGTCTGCCTTGAAGTTAATTGCCGCGACCGCCAGCAGGAGCGAATACAGCATCCCGAAAATCATCGCCATCAGCGTTGTCAGGAGGATGACCACGACGACCGCCGTGCCGTCGGGCATGTACTTCATCATCAGCGCACCGCCAAGCGCACCGAAAACCATGATGCCCTCCAGCCCAATGTTAATCACGCCGGAATGCTCCGAGAAGCAGCCACCCAGCGCCACCAGCAGCAGGACTGATGCAAACATCAGCATATATTGCAGCAAGAGTGTCATTTGAGATTCGCCTCCTTCCGCAGGTTCGCTTCCGCTTTGCGCTCCGCCAGGCGCGTCATAACCTGCCGGAAGAACAGCACGAAGCCGCACATGTAGATGATGACCGCCGAAATGAGGTCGGAAATCTGCGAAGAATAGATGGCGCGGTCAACATACGCGCCGCCGAAGGTGATGTGCTGGATGAAGAAGGATGCGAAAATCGTGCCAATTGGGTGCAGACCGCCGAGGAACGCCGCGGCAATGCCGTTGAAGCCCATCGCCGGAACCGCCGACTGCGCCACTGCCCATTCCTCAAAGCCAGAGAGGAACATGAAGCCCGCGCCGATGCCCGCCAGCGCGCCCGCAATCCCCATCGTCAGGATGAGATTCTGCTTTTCGCGCATCCCGCAGTATTTCGCGGCATTCTTGTTCAGCCCGGTCGCCTTCAGCTCGTAGCCCAGCTTCGTTTTGCTCAGCAGCACCCAAATCAGCACGGCAATGACAATCGCCAGCGGAATGGCAATGGTCACATAGCGGTTGTTGGAGAACAGCTTTTCCAGCCCCAGCGACGGAATCAGCGCGCTCGGATTGCCCACGCTCAGCTTAACGGTGTAAGGGGTGTTGCTGTCCTTCACGAGCGACAGCAGGCTGTTGACGGCATAGAGGCTGATCCAGTTGAGCAGAATGCAGGAGATGACCTCGTTAACGTTGCAGAATGCTTTGAGCGCGCCGGAGATGCACGCCAGCAGCGCACCCGCGAGCGCCGCCGCCAGCAGGCACACATACCACGGCATGTTCCACGCCAGTGCACAGTACAGCGCCGCACCCGCGCCCACGACGTACTGACCCGCCGCGCCAATGTTGAACAAGCCCACCTTGTAGGCGAACAGCACCGACAAGCCGCACATGAGCAGCGGCGCAGTCTTGACCAGCGTGTTGCCCAGATACTTCATCTGCGCGGTGCTGCTGCCATACTTCCAGAAGTTCTTGATGATAACCAGAATCGCATCAATGGCGTTGAGGTTGCCCGTCCTTTCGCTCACGCCGTGGTCAATCAGCAGCAGCACGACGAAGCCAACCATCAGCCCCAGCACGATGCACAGCAGCGACGAGAGAATCGTTTGCACGCCGGGAATTTGCAGCATCGACCTGCGCTGCCGGACTTTCTTAGGTTCGTTTGCCATCTTTACCGCACCTCCCGTTTCGCGCCCGCCATATACAGGCCGATTTCTTCCGCCGTCGTCGTTTTCGGGTCAAGCTCGCCGACGATTTCGCCTTCGTACATCACGAGAATACGGTCGGACACGTCCAGCACCTCGTCCATCTCCAGCGAAACCAGCAGCACCGCCTTGCCCTCGTCGCGCGCGGCGATAATCTGCTTGTGGATGTACTCAATCGCGCCCACGTCCAAACCGCGCGTGGGCTGCATGGCAATCAGCAGGTGCGGCGAGCGGTCGATTTCGCGCGCGACAATCGCCTTCTGCTGGTTGCCGCCGGACATGCTGCGGGCGATGGTCGTTGCGCCCTGCCCGGAGCGGATGTCGTACTGGTCAATCAGCCGATTGGCATAGGCGCGGATGTTCTTGCGGCGCAGGAAGCCCGCGCGCGTGAATTCCGGGTCGAAATAGCGCTGCAAAACGATGTTGTCTTCCAGCGAGTAATCCAGCACCAAGCCGTGCTTGTGGCGATCCTCCGGGATGTGGCTCATGCCGCCCAGCGAGCGCCGGCGAATCGACGCGCGGGTGATATTCTGCCCATCCAAGTAGATTTTGCCGCTGACGAGCGGTTCCAAGCCCGTCAGACCGTACACGAACTCCGTCTGACCGTTGCCATCAATGCCTGCAAGGCAGACGATTTCGCCCGCGCGCACCTCCAGTGACACATTTTTGACAGCGTTGTTCTTGTGCACATGGGACGCGACGGTCATGTTTTCTACCTTCAGCACGACCTCGCCGGGCTGCGCCGGTTTCTTCTCGACGTGGAAGTTGACGTTGCGCCCGACCATCATCGCGGACAGTTCCTCCGGCGTGGTATCCTTCGTGTTCACCGTGCCGATGTACTTGCCCTTGCGCAGCACCGTGCAGCGGTCGGAAACCGCCATAATCTCCGCCAGCTTATGGGAGATGAAGAGGATAGACTTGCCCTCTGCTGCCAGATTGCGCATAATCTGCATCAGTTCGTCAATCTCCTGCGGCGTCAGGACGGCGGTCGGCTCGTCGAAAATCAGGATTTCGTTGTCGCGGTAGAGCATTTTGAGGATTTCCGTGCGCTGCTGCATCCCAACGGTGATATCCTCCACCTTTGCGTCGGGGTCAACGTGCAGCCCGTAACGCTCGGACAGCGCCAGCACCTTCTGCCGCGCCTCTTTCTTTTGCAGGAAGCCGAATTTCGTCGGTTCAACGCCCAGAATGATGTTGTCCAGCACGGTGAAGCACTCCACCAGCTTGAAGTGCTGGTGTACCATGCCGATGCCCAGCGCGGTGGCATCATTGGGGTTGCGGATGGACACCGTTTCGCCATCCTTCCTGATTTCGCCTTTCTCAGGCTGATACAAGCCGAAAAGGACGCTCATCAGCGTCGATTTGCCCGCGCCGTTCTCACCCAGCAGCGCGTGGATTTCGCCGTGGCGCAGCTGGAGGGTGATGTCGTCATTGGCAATGATGCCGGGAAAGCGCTTGGTGATATGCAGCATTTCGATGGCATAAGGCGTGCTTTCGTCCGGCGTTTGAACGCGCTGTTTCTCCATGAAGCATTTCCTCCTTGATGTTCTGTTTTCCCCATTGATTTCGCCGATTTTGCGGCGGATGATTCCCCGTGTGCGCTGAAAATGCGCTTGATTCTGACAAAAACTTCCGCGCGGCAGAGGACTCCCCCGGCGGAAGCTCTTGTCAGAATCCGGGGGACGTTGCCATCCCCCGGAAGGTGAGATTACTTGATGTTGCCGTTGTAGTTGACCGCAATGGTCGTTTCCGGACGCACGGTAATGTCGCTGGAAACGGTCACTTTGCCATCCACCATCGCCTTCACCAGCGCAGTGTAGTCATCCACGGTGAAGGTGTCGTTCCATTCCGTGGTCTCCACGGGCAGGCCGACGTAGTTCAGGGTCAGGTCGTCGCCGGACACGAGGCCGAGGTTCTCCACCTTGCCCGCATGCAGGCCGAAGTTGCCCGCAACGGTATCGGTCAGCAGCGTCTTAACCGTCGCCGCCAGACCCTTCATGGCGGAAGTAACCGTCATGCCGTCCGCATACTGGTTGATGATGGGAGACTGGTCGGAGTCAACGCCGATCATCTTGCCGCCAACCTTCGCAGCCGCTTCCGCCGCAGAGGTGTAGATGCCGCCGCCACAAGCGAACACGACTTCCACGCCCTTGGTGGCGTACCAGTTGTCCATGTACGCCGTGATGTCAGCATCGCCCATGAACTTGCCGCCGTAGACGTACTCGCAGGAGACGTCCGCCGCGATGCCCAGTTCCACCGCCGCGTCATTCGCGCCCTGCACGAAGCCATAGCCGAAGCGCTGCACCGCCGGAACCTCCATGCCGCCGAGGAAGCCGAGCTTCTTGTAGCCCATCTTCACTGCCGCATAGCCCGCCATGTAGCCGGAAAGTTCTTCCTGATACACAGCAGAGAACAGGTTGGACGCCTTGCTCAGGTCAACGCCGTTGGAGGTGAGGTCATACTCGCTCACGTCCAGCGCGATGAACTTCACGTCCGGGTACGTCGGCTGGCACTCGCCAATCGCCGCCGCGAACAGGTAGCCGGGCATGACGATGACGTTGTAGCCTTCGTCGATGGCCGCTTCGACCTGCGCGATGCGCTCCGCGTCGGAGTCACCGGTGGGCTTGAAGTAGTTGAAGTCGACGCCGTTGGCCTCACAGAACGCCTTGCAGGCCTCGTAGGTCGTCTGGTTGAAGGACTGGTCGGTGATGTCGCCGGAGTCGGTAATCATCGCCACGCGGTAGGTTTCATCCGCAGACGCGAAGGAAACCACGCACAGCACCATCGCCAGCGTCAGGATGAGAGAAACGAGCTTCTTCATGGATTCATTCTCCTCTCGTGATTTGAGCATCTTCTGCTCTTGTATTATTGTAACAGTTTTTTGCCCGTTTGAGAAGAGGTCAAGCGGCATTTCTTTAAAAAATCTCCCCCCAATGCGCAGAAAATGTGGCAGATATTTTTCGATAGCTGATTTTCCCTTGCTTCGCGCCCTTGCGGATACCTTTCCGCTTTCCTTTCGATCCCCTTCCCCGCGATTTTTCCGCATTTCCACTTGACAATCCTCCCCTGCTGTGGTAAAATAATTAGGCTGATGAGCGCCCGTAGCTCAGTTGGATAGAGCGTCAGACTCCGACTCTGAAGGTCACAGGTTCGACTCCTGCCGGGCGTACTGAAAGTGCCGCAATTCAAGCAATTGCGGCACTTTTTGTTGTCTGAGTATCATACTTTTGCGGTTCCGAACAACGCTTCGCCATGATTAATTCTCAACCTTTCATTAGCAAATCCCCTGCTAAGCAGATTCGAAGCGTTTTCACACTTTTTCTCCTTTTGCTAATGGATTTTCCAAAGTTGCTAATCAGGACATTGCGTTTCCTGCAAGCAGCTTTGCTAAGGTGTTCAGCAGCTCCGGCGACTCCTTCAGTTGCGCCAGCAGCTGCTCCGCACTAACCGGCTGCGCGGCTGGCACTGAAACCTTGCGCAGATCAGGGTTAGAGTAGAATTCAGAGTCGAATTTTTGTGCATTGAGTTTGCGATCCTCGTCCAGAATGTGAGCATACACCTTGGTGATCATTTCGATTTCTGAGTGACCGGTATCACCTTGGGTGGCCTTGATATCGCCATGATTGAGTTTCAGCTTATACGTTGTACTGGAATGCCTCAGCGAGTGGAAGACCACATTAGAAAGCTCAGCCGCCTTTTTCAGCCGCTCAAACTTTTTTCAATGATTCGGTTATCAACAGGACGGCCATTCTTGTGAGCGACTACCAGATCGAAGTTCTGATACTCATCCCCCAGGAAATCCTTTACTTCCTGCTGCGCTTCTTGCCATTTACGTAGAATATACGCCAACGTCTTGGGAAGCCAGATTCGACGAACACTACTTTCAGTCTTCGGAGCCTTCAGCACCAATCGCGTTGCCGCTCCCTCCATGACACATGGAAAAACCTGAAAGACATCCTTATTGCTTAAGGTCTGCATCACGCTGTAATCAGCACGCTGCAGTTCCTTGTCAATATAGATCCAGGCATTATCGGATGCAATGTCCTCATCGGTGATATGAACGTTATTCCACGTCAGACCGAGGATTTCACCCAGGCGGAGAGAGCAAGCAAAGGAAAGGTTCATCGCAAGATACAGGCGGCTGTCTGTGCAGGCATCTAAAGCCTTTCTGATGGTTTCTGCATCCCAAATATCCCTGGTGGTTTTACGGTATTTCGGCAGAATCGCGTTTTCAAAGGGATTCTTTGCAACCAGATCCCATCGGATTGCCTGGTGAAACGCACAACGCATCATCTTAATGATTTTCTGGATATTACTATTGGTCAAAAACTCCGACCGTGCTGGATGAACCGGCGTGGAAACTGGCTTCGTTTTGCACAGGGTGGCGATGAAATTATTCACATCTCTGGTGGTGATGGACTGAATTGGCTTTTTCCCTATGATGGGATTGACATAGTTCCGAATCGTCGCCATAGTGCTTGTGTACATTCCAAGACTCCAGCGCTGTTCACCGTATAGGCGAACGAAATCGTCCATGAACTCTTCCATAGTCTGTTCTCTGGGAGCAACAAACGCTCCTGCCATCTGCTCAAATTCAACTGTTTGCTTACGCCTTTTTGCTTCTTTGCTGGTTTTGAAGGATTCCCACTTCTGTTTGGTTTCACCGAATTCATTAACATAGGTATATACCACGCAGTAGGATTTACCTCTTTTAGTGATAGATGCCATGTTCCCCTCCTATCAGCAGTTATGCTTATTCAGAATCCTGAGATTCCAGCCAAGTATTGAATGAACTGCGGGATATACGAATCGAGGAACCAATGCGCACCACTTTGAACAGCCCTTGCTGAACCAGCTTATAGGCAGATGTCCGTCCGATGCCCAGGATTATGGCAATGTCCTCAACCCGATAGGTACGGGGTTCTTTGGAGTTACCTTGAAGCATGGTGCTTGTCATATTCCCCCTCCTTTCTCCGTTGTATGCTCCGATACTTGTGCTGCTCTACATGAAGATGATAAAGCAGCTCGTCCGATATCGCAAACATACGAATTGATTCATTTTGTAGGTTTACATACTTGACAAATGAATGTTCAGTATACAAGTAGCATCGAGTAATGCCATACTGATACCCGGAATCCAGGCAGTCTCTTTACAAGTGATACGTTAGTTCTACAGTACCTCCTATATGTTACCGCCGTTAGTTAAGTAGCAAGATGATATACCATATCCGATTAATGTACAAGCTGCGATCAGCTTTATCGCATCATAGCCCCACTTGTACCGCCGTCGCCCGGACAAGCCAATACCGCAGGAACTCCCCGCCAGTCATTGCGGGGCCGTGAGGAAGTACCATTATGCCCATGCCATATCGTCGCGCTCTACCTGCCACAGTAGGGTCTATGAATCACGTTGATCGCTCTGGTGTCTCCGTCGTCGCGCCGCTTCATAAGCCGCTCCACAACATGAGGTATGTACCTGTACACCTGATGTGAAGTTGTCAAGGAGCATTGATACATCCATCAGCACGCTCACTCTGTAAAGCGATCAATAATGCTTGTCATGATGACACGATCATCGCCTGTCAGGCTTGCCTTTACCTTTATGAGTAAAGCCAATTGTGCTGGACTATACACATTGGCGTTTGGATTGTACCATTCGGGAATCTTGATTCCTCCACAGTGTCGGCCGCGGACAGCCTCAATGGGATACGAAAGAGACAGGGCTTGCACATCGTAATAGATCGTCCTAATCGACACAGCAAACTTTTTTGCCAGGTTAGCAACTGTATCATATTTTGTGCAGCACAAAGAACGCCAGATTGCTTTCCGCCGTTCTCGTGCATCCATCCCTTTACCTCCTTCTCGTATTCAATTGTAGATTCTAAATATGCAAAATTTTTGCAAATTAAAAATCTTTCAAAAAAGAATTTGTTCTCATGTACTTCATACTGTATAAACAGCTCCTGCTTATATACACCGTCTTTACACAACATTAACTCCATTGTTGGACACACTCCCTATCAGAAACACCTTCGCTTGCACGCAGCATACATATATTGCAAGTTCGACCCTCATCCAAGAAGTAAGAATAAGCTTTTGAAAATACGATAATCCTCCATGGGAATGTGTACGAGCACATTCATTCTCTTAAGTAGCTCATCCTAGAAGGTTTCTAGTACGAATTCAATTGGTCGTACACGAAAATTCCCCGGAATCCTGCGTGGTTCCGGGGGATTGGTTGTTGTGATATGCAAGATGAGTATGAGGTACATAAAGTGCGTACATATCCTAAGACAATGTTGCCTACCACATCTAACGAATCACTCCATGAAGCCGCCTTATCAGAACTTCTTACTTCTCCACACTCAGACGGATCATGTTCTAGGAATAGGGGGCAATTGTGCATGTACGCCTTCCGCATCCACGGTAGTCTTTCCATCCGCATGCGGTACCACATTGTCAGGATTCTCCGCTGTGTTGATTGCGTCACAATCTTCGTGCATAAGTACCGCATCAGCAAATGCAATACCCATACAAAATATGTTGTCATTGCCTACTGTGCAGAGCACATCAGCACATACGGACGAATTCCCGGTAGACAGGGCTGGTCAGGCAGTGATTGTGCCGCTCGCCGTAGAGCATGCGCTGCATCCGGTCATTGACGCGCAGCACCTCAGGGTACTTCTTCGCCATCCAAACCGGACGCGCGCCGGAGGGCATGGCCAGCACCACATGGATGCCGCCGCGCCACAGCCGGTCGATGATCCCGTCCAGCCATTGGAACTCGTACCGCCCTCCTCCGGCTCCATCAGCGTCAAGGAGAAGATGCCCACGGACACCGCGTTGACATGGGCTTCCTGCATCAGCTGAACATCGCGTTCCAGAATGTCCGGGCGATCCAGCCACTGATCCGGATTGTAGTCGCCGCCGTGGAGGAAATGAGGGAAACGTTGGGTAAAGCTCATTGCTTCACCTGCTTTCTCTTGTGCCGTATTGTTCATCGCAGCGAGCCCTCGCGGGTCAGATCAGCCGTCAGGCCGTGCTCCGTGATGGTGACAGGGATGAGATGCGCCCTTTCGAGACCGCCGCCATTGGGTGCATGGAGGGCCATCAGCCATTCGCCGTTATCGCTGCGAACCAGCATGGGATGTCCGCCGTCCGCCGTGAAGATAGGCTCGACCTCATGCTCCCACGGGCCTTCCAGCCTGCCGGAGGGACTGCGGGCAATACCCGTCTCATAGCGTCCATTCCCCGTACTCCACAGCATGCACAGCGCACCGGACTTGTCCCGGAAAAAAAAGCAGCCGTCTGTTACCCGACATGTGCAGTCAAAGCGAATTCCCAAGGCCTCTGCAACATACATCCCTGTTGACCAGGGAGCATCAGAGGCATTGAAGAGCACAAACGGCTCGCTGACCGCCTGCTTCAGGTCTGCGGACATCTCTACAGCTTCCACTGTACCATCCTTCACCTGCAGCCATTCGTGGCAGTACACCATGTAGGGCTTGCCCTCCGGCGACACATAGAGCGTGCCGTCGAGCGTCAGATGCTCCATAGGCTGGATCGGCCCTTCCGTCCAGGCTTTATAGGGGCCTTCCGGTTTTTCGCTGCGGAAAATCCAAGTGCCGCGGATCATTTCATGTCCCAGCGGCGTATCGATCCCACAGCCGGGCATCACCCCGGTGAGGGTCACGAACATATACCACGCCCCCTGCCAGGGATGGATCTCCGTCGCCCAGTAGGTTCTGTTCTGCACAGGCTGACGCAGGGCTGGCTGGGGCTCGCTCCACAGCACACCATCCGCAGAAAAGCATACATCCACGCCCTCATAGCTGTCATCCGCTGCCTTGTCATGGCTCAGGAACAGCAGCCATCCCTTCTCCGCACGGACGAAATACGGGTCGCGCACAAATATATCTTCCAGAAGTCGCATATTTTGCATCTTTCCTCCTTACCCGACGATACCCGTCTTGTCGATGCTCTCGGTGAACTTGCTCTGCATCACCACAAAGAGGATGATCAGCGGCAGGATGGTCAGCACGCAGGCGGACTGCATCTGCACCACCACCGAGTAGGGGTCCTTGTAGATTTCATGGCCCACGGAGCGCAGCAGGCTCTGCAGCGTACCCAGGGACATGGCCAGGGTCTGGGAATCGGTGAAATACATGGACGCCATGTAATACTCGTTCCAGTACCATACAGCGGAGAACAGAATGGTGGTCACGAAGGCCGGGCCTGCACAGGGGATCATGATCTTGAGGAATGTACCGAAGCTGTTGCAGCCGTCGATGGCCGCCGCGTCCTCCAGCTCCTTGGGCATCGAGCGGAAAAACTGCCGGAAGATGAACACAAACAAGCCGGAACGCAGGCCCTGCCCGACCAGTGCAGGCACATAGTACACCGCATGGGTATCCAGCAGATTGACCGTCCAGGGTTTATCGCCGAAGAGCAGCCCCAGCTGTCCCAAACCAAAGAAGTCGAAATTGCGGTACTGCACATACAGGGGAATGGACACCAGCTGGGACGGCACCAGGAGCGTGAAGATCACCAGGCCAAAGAGCACGCCCTTGAAGCGGAAATTGAACCGGGCAAAGCCGTAGCCGATCATCGCGCAGATGAACACATGGATGATCGTGGAAATGGCGGTGATCTGTGCAGTTTCGCCCAGCACCCTGGGGTAATCAATCAGCTCCCAGATGTACTTGTAGTTCTCCATCGTGAAATTGCGGGGAATCCAGATGACGGTGGGATCATACAGATCCTTGGCCTCGCGCACGGAGACGGAGAACATGTACAGGATCGGGTACAGCACCACAAAGCACATCATCAGCAGGAATACCAGCCGAAGCACCGTCATGCCAAAATGGGTGGATGCATTCAGGACAGTCTTGCTGTCCAGATGATTCGATTCGTTCTTCTTCATGCACTCGCCTCACTCCACCGTATAGACGATCCGTTTGTTAATGATGATGTAAACCACGCCCACCAGCACGCCGACCACCAGGAAGTACAGCCAGGCCATGGCGCTGGAATAGCTGAAATCCAGCTTCTGGGCAAAACCGAGGATATACTGCAAAACGCCGTTGTTGTAGTCGATAAAGCGATCAATGATGGAATATACGGCGTTGAGCACCATAATGGGTGAAAGCATGGGGAAGGTGATCTTCCAGAAGGATTCCCAAGCCGTTGCGCCCTCGATCTTCGCCGCTTCATACAGCGCAAGGGAAATGCCCATGATGCCGGAAATGAACAGCAGGATCTGCAAGCCGGACTGCCAGCTCAGGTCAAACACGCCATTGACGATGCCCATCAGCGTGGCCACCAATTCCGTATTCATGCCCATTTCCAGCAGGATCTTATCGATGCCGCTGGTCTGGAAGAGCATGGAGGAGCGTGCACCGGACATGATCGATGCAGACAGCACATCGCCGTTCATGATAGACAGGATCAGGCCGCTGCCGCAGATCACCGGCAGGAAGAACACCGAACGGAAGAAGGTGCGGCCCTTGAAACTGCCAGACAGGATGACAGCCATCATCAGCGAGAAGGCCAGGATGATCACCACCTGGGGCAGCATGCCGCCCACCTCTTCGATCAGTGAGCGAACGAAGTTGGAATCAATGAACAGGGCCCTATAGTAATAATCAAAGCCGATGTATTCCGTGTTCATGCCGAAATCGGCGATGGTGGTCTTGCTGACCGAGTACACCAGCGACGTCACCAGCGACCGAACGAACATGCCGAAAAAGCCGATCAGCCAGGGCAGAATGAACAGCACGCCTGCGCGGGCCCGTCTGCCTTCGAGGCCACGGGGACGCTTTTTTCTCTTTGTCATCATTCCGCAGCCTCCTTTCCGGCCAGCCAGGTACCTGCCGGGATGCTCTGTCCCTGCCAGGCAATCGCTTCATTCGTATCATTGACGCAGATCACCGCGCCGTTTTCAAAGGTGGAGACCGACACACCCGCGCTGAGCCATTCAAAATGGGTGAGACGAGTATTTTCCGTTGCTTCCCGTGCCTGCGCCACCTGGGCTGCGGCTTCCTTCATGTGGGGCAGCCACAGCTCCGGACGGGCACTGAACAGCGTGTTGAGGTCGGTATCGATCAGCAACTCCGCGTCGCCGGTGATCAGCTCATAATGCAGTGCCTCGCCGGTCGCGATGGCATGCAGCACGGCGCTGTCAGGATCAGCACTCAGATTGACTGTTTCACCCGCATAGCCCGTCAGGCCGCTGTAAACCATCTGCAGGAATGGCACCGTTTCGTCCAGCACATCGTAGCGGCTGAAATCACCGGGTACGTCCGTTACAAAATCCGCATAGGGCAGCGCAAAGGCATTGGGACGCTCCAGCACCAGCGAGTATTCCTCTGCCAGCATTGCAAGCACGGCTTCCGCAGCCTGCTGGGTCTGCCCGGGATACGCCCGGTTCTTGCTGTAGCTGCCGTAGCGGGTATCGGGAAGCGTCAGCGGAGACAGGCTCTGCACATCCTGCTGATCCAGGGCAGCCATTGCCTTGGCCGCGTAGGTTTCCAGCAGTGCAGGATGCAGTAGATACCCGCGTTCCTCCTCGTTCCGCATACGGGTGCCGAATTTGAATTCATACTGGAACGCCGGAGAGCCGGACAGGGACATGGCAGAATCCCGGATGGGGATGATCCCGCTGCCGCCCTTCCTGTAGCTGACCGGGTCAACGGTCAGGCTGACGGTATCGCCCTGCGCGGTCACAGCAGATTGAAGCTCGTTCCAACCAGTCCAGCTGTTGCCGGCAGCCCACTGGAAACGGGTATCCAGCTTGTCCTTCACCGCATCCTTGGACCATTCGCCGATGCGAAGTCGGATGCCGCCGGTCACTTCCGCGCACAGACCTTCATACATTGTCTGGATATCCGTAAGGGAAGACAGCTGACGCACACGGTTGACGGGAACGCCCAGAAGAGATTCCTTGCGGGTCACGGCAGCAGCAAAGTCTACAAAGAGCACTGTGTCGTCCGCTGGCTGCTCCGTTACGCCGCATTCGGCCAGCAGGTAGCTGCGGTAGCAGTCTGCCATGCCGTTGTAATCAGCGGCCTCTCCCTCCAGGAAGTAATAGCGCTGCTGGCAGGCTGCCGCCTCACTAGCTTCATCCTGATACAGGGTGATCGTCTGGCCCAGGTTGCTGGAGGCGTCCAGCATGTAGCTGTCGGTGTAGCGCAGCTTGTATTCAGCCCACACGTTGGTGTAGGAGGTATCCCGGAAGGCGGGCATGGCGTTGATGTACGCCGCATTCTCCCCCGCCGTGATGACCGCCAGGAAGGCCGCGTCATTCCGCTTGACGCCGAACACTGGCAGCGAGGCAGCATAGGCGTCCGCTGCGGAGAACATGCGCGTCGCCGAGGCATTCTCGCCGTAGACGGCAGCCCGGTATTCCTGCATATTGCCCTTGCCGTTGTTGACATGCATCAGCGCACCCTGGCCGTCCGGCACGAATACATAGCCCTCGTCCGATTCCGCCGCGCAGCCGAAATAGGGTAGCAGGCGTACGCTGCTGAGGATGTAGCGTTCCTTCTGGGCTTCGACGATCTCGCCGGTGAGGATGCGCACTTCGAGACAGCCGTCCTTCAGGAACACCTCCACGGGGATGGTCGCGTCGCCGTCCTTGAAGTAGTAATCGGTGCGGAAGCCGTTCTCGATTTTCCGCACGGTGAAGGTATCCTTCTTCACGCTGGCGGCCTGGCTGTTCTTCTTGACGTTTTCCTTGTTTTCCAGGTCGATGTAGTTGATGATGAGGGAGGACACCATCTCGGTCTTGAACACGCCGCGTGCCCAGTCATCCGCGCCCTCCGGCGGGAAAGCATACCAGCGCTCGCCGGATGCCGTCTCCACGCAGAAGTTGGCATCCTCCGCCCGGAAATACAGCGACACCTCGCCATCCTGGGCGATCAGTTCAAACTCGTCGCTGGTTTTCTTGCCGCAGGGGATTTCCTCTCCCACAGGCAGTCCCTGAACATATTCAATCTCAGGCAGGCTGGCAGAGAATCCGCCGATCAGCCCCATATTGAACAGCAGCACCGCAACAGCCGCACAGATGCCAAGGCCCAGGAGGCCGTACATCCATCGCAAGATCTTCTTCATGCGCGCCTCACCTCCTCAGCTGCAGTTCCATGTAGATCGTCTGGGCAAAAAGCGTCACCTGCTGCAGAAGGCCGAAGAACAGCACCAGCAGGAACAGCACAAACACAATCCCCGCCGCCGACAGTGCCACGGAGAACGTCGCCTTCATCAGCGTGTAATCATGAATGGTCATCATGGCCGCCATGAAGATGAATACGCTGTACAAAAGCGCAAAAGCTTCGATCACTGTCAGGAACGCGCCCTCCTCCATGATGACGAAGTGACTCAGGCAGACGCAGAACACCTTGGCAGCCGCATAGGGGATCAGCGCATAGGACGTGGCGCAGAAGATCTCCCGCAGCTTGCCCTTGCCGTCCATGAGCGTCGTGACGGCCCAGTTGACCACCACAAACATCAAATAAAGCCCGATTGTAGCACCCAGCGTGTACAGAATGTTGATCTCCGTCAGATTCCGGTAGTTGAACTTGAAATCTGTACTATAGGCAGATAGCACCTCCGCTGCAAACCAGCACAGCAGGATGATCACTGTTGGCCAGATGGGCCAGAGCTTGTAGTACTTCATCTCGTACAGCTCAGAGGACGGCCTGCCCAGCACTTTCAAAATGCGTTTCCAGTGGCTCATCAGGCGTTCCTCCTTTCTGCTTTGCGGCTGCGGACTTTCTTGAAAACCATCCCCGCAATCACAAGGACAGCCAGCACAGTGCAAACCGTCGGGAACACACCGCGCGCAGCCTCCATGCGGTACTCGTCAAAAGCGCGGGAATAGCCCACCCGGTCATAGCCCAGCTTGAAGTAATGCATGGCTTCCTTATACTTGCCTTCTTCATAGAGCGCCTTGCCGATGCCGGTATAGGCCAGCTCGCAGTTGACATTGTACAGGGCAACCTGCTCCCACAACTCGCGGGCCTCGGCGTACAGGCCGTCCATATAGAGCAGGACGGCACTTTCCACCAATTCTCCGTAATGGGTACGTTCAAAGAGGGTCAGGCAGTTCTTTTCGTGATCCAGCACCATCACGGTCTGGCCGATGGTGTCCAGCGCGATGGGGTAATCGAAGGCGCCCTGCTGATCGCCGCTGCCGCCAAACACACCCAGCAGATGACTCTCCTGGTCGTACACGAAGACGCGGCCCCGGGTGCGGTCCAGCGCATAGAGCAGCTCATTGTCATGGATGGCCAGGTCCACAAAGCGGGTATCCTGGAGCTGGCCCAGGTAGAGCGCCGTTTCCAGGTCGCCGTAATTTGCCGTCTGCCCCACCACATTGCGGGTGTGGCTGATGAGCACATTGTCGCCCAGGGAGTTCAGCTTGCTGATCTCGCCGTAGGTGTTGTTGCTCTCGTTGGTGCAGGTGTAGATGAAATTGTTCCTGTCGATGTCAAAGGAGGCATACTGCACAGGCACATAGCGGGCCATGCTACTGACCTGCTCCTGGGTGAGCAGCTGCTTCCACATGTAGTCCACCAGGAGATCCACGGTGACGACCACATCGTTCGCACCGTAGAAGCCCAGGAAGTTGCCCCGGCTGTCGTACATCACCGCACCCAAATACATGCCCTGGGGCAGCACAAACACGGTGCCAAGCTGGTTGGCGATCACCTTATTGGGCTTGTAAACCGCATTTTCCTCCAGCAGATCGGACTCGGGGCGGCCGTATTCGCGGACAAGGCGATTGTCCCCATCCAGCACGACCACGCGGCCTTCATCCGGCAGACAGATATACAGCAGTCCGGCCTGGTCTACGAAGATGCCCGTGGGGTTCTTCAGTTCCACGCTGCCAGTTTCGCTCTCATAGGCGGCGATTTCCCGCAGCAGCTGATAATCCGCATCCAGCACCACAATGCGGTTGTTTCCGGAATCAGAAATGTAGATCAGCTTCTCCTGCCAGACGAACACGTCCGACGGGTTCTTTAATGCCTTGCCAGTCTCGTTCAGCGTAATGGAATGCGTCGGCAGATAGTTTTGCGGCGCGGGAACGCTCTCTCCCCAGGCGTCATAGTTGTAGCCCTGGTAGGTATCCGCAAGCGCAGGAACGCAGCAGCACAAAGCCAGGAGGAAGATCAGGATTCTTTTCAGCATGTCGATTCTCCCTCCTTATTCCTTGATGCCGGCGGACGCCATGGTCTGCACCACAGAGGACTGACCAATGACGAAAAGGATGATGGGCGGCAGCATCAGCACCACCGCAGAGGCGGAGCCCACGCCTGCACGGGCGATCGTGCCGGAGGACACGATCTGGGACAGCAGGATGGGCAGCGTGCGCATATTCTCCTTGAAGACGAACTGTGCCGCGCCGGTGTTGTTCCAAACACTCTGGAAAGTGAAGATCACCAGCGTCACCCATGCCGGCTTGACATTGGGCATGACAATCTGGAACAGAATGCGGAACTCGGAGCAGCCGTCAATACGTGCCGCCTCCAGCAGGGCATTGGGGATGGGCTCCATGAACTGCTTCATCAGGAATACACCCAGTGTCGTGCCCAGAGTGGGAAGAATCAGCGCCCAGTAGGTGTCGATCATATGCAGCTTAGCAATGACCAGGTACTGCGGCAGGAAGGTGACCGCCGGGACGAACAGCAGCGCCGTTACGATGGTGTTGAAGATGGCCTTGTTGCCGGGGAACTTGTTCTTCGCCAGCGGGTAGGCACACATGGCAGAGATGATCACCATCGCCACGGTAGTCACAATGGTGGTAAACAGGCTGTTGAACAGATACTTCGTGAAAGGCACCCAGGTGTTGGAACACATCGCCATCAGGTCAATGAAGTTGTCCCAGGTGGGGTTGACTACATACATCCGGGGCGGGAAGATGAACAGCTCGTCAAAGGGCTTGAAGGCATTGACGATGGCATACACCAGCGGTAGCGCCAACACCGCGCCGGAGAGCGTCAGCACCATCGCCACCAGGAAATTGCCCGCCCGGGAGCGGGTCTGACGGCCTACGCCCACCACGTTGGAGGACGCGCGGATGATTTTCATTTTCTTCATTCGCTTCTCCTCCTCAGGTGCCCACGCGGCCCAGCGCAAAGGTGACCAGCTTATTGGCCAGGTACATCAGTGCAAACAGGAAGCAGGCCAGCGCGCAGGCATAGCCCATTTCAAAGCGGACGGTGCCGTAGTCCATGATGTGAGTGACCAGCGTTTCCGCCGCATACTGGGTGGACGGGAAGCCCGCCAGACGGACAGACACATCCGCCACGGAGAAAGAGGACACGATCTGCATCACCGCGCCGAAGAGCAGCTGAGGCTTCATTTCTGGCAGGGTGATGTACCACAGCTCCTGGAAGCGGTTATGCACGCCGTCCACCAGACCTGCCTCGTACAGCGTGCGATCCACACCCTGCAGGCCGGCGATGAAGGACAGGAAGCCCGTGCCAAGACTCATCCACAGCTGTACGAAGATGACCACAAACAGGATGTACGCCGGATCCGTCAGCCAGCCCATAGGCTCCCGCAGGATGCCCAGCTCCATCAGATAGCCGTTCAGCAGGCCGTACTGGTCAGAGCTGAAGATGAAGCTCCACACCGTGAAGGCTGTGCCGGACAGCACCGGCGCGTAGAAAATCAGCGTCACCACGGCGCGGACCTTCGGGCGCAGCTCGTTGATCAGCCAGGCGAACACAAAGCACAGCACATAGCTGACCGGGCCGGTGATGAGCGCAAAGATCAGCGTGTTGCGGATGGCGATGATGAACACATCATCATCGAAGAACATGCGCAGGTAGTTGTCCCAGCCGACAAAGGTGGGCGTGGTGAAGATGTTGAAGTTGGTGAAGCTGATCACCACGGAGTAAATGATGGGAATGAGCGTAAAGAGCGCAAAGAGGATCAGGAAGGGCGCCATAAGGGCGTAGTTCTGCCAGTTCTTGCGGATTTCCCTGAGCATTCCTGCCTTGGTCACTGATCATCCCCTCCTTCCGTAGTGGTGGCAAACTCGTTGCGCTTGCGTTCCAGCTCCTCGTTGATCTGCTTGGTCCAGTAGTTCAGCGTCTCGCGGGCATTGGCCTTGTCGTAGTAGACTTCCTTGAATGCGTTGTCGATGTTGCGGGAGACATAGTAGCTGCCGGGCAGTTCGGGCAGCTCCTGCACATAGCCCCACTGCTCCATGATGATCTCCAGCTCCCGGCCCGACCAGCGCAGTCCCTTCATCGCGCTGACGTTGGCAGGATTGTAGCGGCCCGCCGCCCCCAGTACGTTTTCGATCTGCTGACCGTAGGCAATCTGCGTTTCGCTGGAGTTCCACCAGCGCATGAATTCCCAGCAGGCGTCCGGATGATCCGCATTGGAAAGGATCAGACCTGCTGTACCCGACGCGGCTGTGGCATGATTGATAGTCCCGTCCTCCAGCACCGTGCCAGGGATCAGCGCCATATCCCACAAATTGCGGATATCCGGCGCGGCCGTCTTGAGCTGGCTGTAGAAGGTGTAGTTCGTGATCACCAGCGGCATCTCGCCGGAGCGGAAGCGGTTGAAGTCATCCTTATACAGCGGGAAGCCGTACTGGGTGTACAGGCTCGTCCATAGCTTGAAGGCTTCCAGCGCGCCGGGGGTGTTGAGGGTCGTGGTCAGATGATCCTCGGTGTAGAGGCCCACGCCGCTTTGCAGCAGCAGCGTCGGGAACAGGGTCGTGCCGCCGATGCCCGTGGACACAGACTGATACGCGTCCAGGGACACATAGGGCAGGCCGATGTTCATGTTATTGCGCTGGAGGGTTTCGGCAACCAGCAGCAGCTCGTCCCAGGTGGTGGGAACCCTCAGCCCCAGCTCCTCAAACACATCCGTGCGGTAGAACATGACGTAGAAGTTCTGGCTGTTGGGCAGACCCCAGACATGGCCGTTCCAAGTCAGGGGGTCCAGCGCGCCGGGCATATACTCGCTGACCAGCTCGTCAAAGCCCTCGAAGCCCTCCAGCGGCAGTACAGCACCGCGCAGGGCGTAGTTCACCGGGTCACCGCGGCCCAGCATGATGGTGACGTCCGGGCCGGCGTCCGCCATAACCGCCTGCATCAGGCCGCTCTGCACGATGGACAGGTTCACGCCGATGCCAGTTTCCGGGGTGAAGCGGCTGTCGATCAGCTCCTTGAGCACTTCCGCCTGGTCGCGTCCGGAGGCAATCCACACATCAATGACGGTATCGCCCTCGCCGGCATTGCCGACGGTCTCGTAGTCCGTGGTAAAGGAGCCGACCAGCGCCTCTGCCTGGTATGTGAAGTTCTCCCACAGGTTGGAGGCGGTGCGGGGAATCTCGCCGCCCGCCGGGGTGAAGTAGATCACATCCAGCTGCAGGCTCTGCTTGCAGATCGTCTGCATCCAGGTGCTGATGGTGACGATGTTGTCCCGGAAGGTGCTCAGGCGACTGGGAATGGTGCCGGGGCGGGCCGCAAAGCTCTCCAACTGCTCGGCCAGGCGCACCAGAGAGGCAGCTTCCGTGCCGGTGTAGCCGGTCAGCGTCTGCACCTGCTGCTCCACGCTGCGCAGCTCGGCAGCCAGCATCGCCATGTTATCAATCAGTCCGGGGATGGATTCCTCCAGGAAGTAATCGCGGTACAGGTCAGGGGTTGCGCTGGTCACCATGATGATCCGGCGGTACATGGTGTTCAGATCGTTAACGACAGAGTCCACCCGGGCCATCAGCACCGCCAGGTCCCCGGTGGTGGGCGTCATGGTGAGGGTATGGGTGCCCTTGGTCAGACAAACAGCATAGGGCTCGTCGCCGCCCAGCGTCGTTGTCTGCCAGGACACGCCATAGGGGAATTCCACCTGCGCCATCTCCCGGAAGGGCGTTTCGCCGTCGATTTGGATATTGCGGTACACCAGCATGCCACGCAGGAAGTTTTGGCGGAAACGGAAGGTCAGGTTGTACATTCCGTCCGCCGGAACTTCAAATTCCCAGGTGATGGACTGGTCTGCGGTGGCCCAGTTCTCGCCGCCGATGGTGTTGAGCTTTTTGGCAATCGGATCTGAGAGGGATATCATGGGGTCGGAGCGGTCGGAAATCGGATAAAGCTGAGTAGAGGTTTTGTTCAGAGCGTGTTCCGCCTCAATGGTAATGGTATCAGCGCCCTGTGCCATATCGGTATGGGCAGCGCTGTAATCTGCGTAAGTCGGGGCTTCCTGCGCATTGTGGAAGCACAGGGAAGCGATGGCAACGGGTTCACGGATGGCCGTCAGGGTCAGTGTATGCTCGCCGGCTTCCAGCGCGAAAAGATAGCTGCCGTTGACATAGCCGTTTACATCGTAGAGATCACTGGTCTGCCAGGTGTAAACCTCCTCCTGCGAGGGGCGGAGATCATTGCCCATGTTGTCCTGGGCAAAGACAGTCACCGCATCCTGATACAGACGGGTCAGCTGAAGCTGTTGCGCCTCGATGAAGGGGACTTCCCCATCAATGCACAGCTCGTATTCCGGGATGTTGCCCACACCGGGCAGAGCGTAGTAGTCGATGGCCAAGGCGTAGCGTCCTGCTTCCGCAACATTGAAGGACCAGGTGACGCTGCCCTTCTGGTCGTCCCAGACAAGGGCTTCCCCGCCATCGATTTGCTGAACGCTGCAGCGCACGCCGTCTGCCGCCTCCCCTGCCGGACCATCCAGACGGATTTCAGTCATCGGGAAGGGCATCGTCGCGTGCTGCTGATCATAGGCGGCATAGCTGCCGCTGCGATACGTGAAGGTATATCCATTTTCCTGTGCGAAGGCAGTCAGGCTGGCAGCCAGCAGAAAGGCAGTCATCATTGCACACAGGATCTTTTGCAGGCAGCAGCATTTGTTCCGCATCTTGGTTGCTCCTCTCGGGATAAATAATGGGGCGGTACAGGTGACGCATGAAGCATCCCTGCGCCGCCCCCAGATTGGTTTGGAATCAATTGGTTTACTCAGCGATTTCCTTCAGCTCCATGTGGGTGATTACGAAGTCGCCGCCCCAGGTGATGATCTGGAAGTCGCCCTCCGGGATGTAATCCTTGTAGTATTCGCCGCCTTCGGTGGGCAGATCAACGTCAATGATCTGCTCGCCGTTCATGGACAGCTTCACATTGTTGCCGATGACGACCAGCTTGAACTCGTAATTCTTGCCCGCCTCAAAGGTGCAGGGATAGTAGGCGTATGCATGGTCATAGGCTTCGCCCTTGACAATACGAATGCCCGCGGCATTGTCGCCCAGATTAGAACCGCAAATCAGAACCTGATACTGATTCCAGCCGTTCTCATCAGCCGCACAGCGGAAACAGATGCGATCCTGCATCCACTCAGTCTTCTGCGTGTTGTAATCAAAGTTCAGTTCAAAGTCGCCCACTTTACGGCCCAGAATATGCCATGAATCGGTGTACGCATCGCCTGCACCATCAGCTGTACGGCCCCAAACCTGCAGAGAACCATCCTCGTTGTAATTAAACACACCCGCCTCTGCCTTGACCAAAGGCAGCAGATTCACAGATTCGATGGGCGCAATAGCTGCTTCTTCATCGTTCTCTTCGACCAAGTTGTAGTTGCCGTAGGTCATGTCAGGATCATCGTAGGAGATGATCGTGATATCGTCGACATCAAAGTTGCCGCCCCAGGAGCACAGGCCAAACACGCCCCACTTGATAACGTCTTCCGTATCGGTATAGTCTGCACAGAGCTCACCGTCGACGTAGACCTTGAAGTTCGTGTCGCGAGCTTCAACCTTAATGGTGTACCAGGTGCCGTTATCAAACCAGAAGTCCTGGTTTTCAACCATGGGCACAGTCTCAGAGTACTTCTTGCTAAGACTCTTGATCGTGAAAACACCGCGCCACTCCCAGATGTTGAACAGGTAGCTTTCATTCTCGTAGCCGTCGCAATTGTAGTTCACACCATCCAAGCCACGCAAGACGAGCTTTATCCAGTTGTGATCGGGGTTCTTGATGTAAGGACGCACACGGATGGTGTAGTCAAAGTTGCGCAATTCAGGACCGAACGCCAGCTGAATGTAGCCGTTCTCTCCCTCGCCGGTGGAATTCAGGCAATGCAGATACTTATTGCCGTCTTCCTCGACGATAGTGACGTTGCAGTTTTCTGCGTCGGTGGGAGAAGCAACGAAGTACAACTCATGCGTACCGTCTTCAAAGTCCTCGCTGTAGATGGGCTGCACATCTTCTGCCATTGCAAAGCAGAACATCGCCATCAGGCAAAGAACCAATGCCAGGAGTTTCTTCATGGGGACACCTTCCTTTCTGAAATGTAGTGAAAACGATCTATCTCACCCATTTTCATGGGTTCAATACAAGTTATCAAGACGTGATGAAGCTTTCATCGAAGCGGTAGCGGACGAAGATCATCTTGTAGTAACCTTCTTCAGAATTCGCATCAGGGATATTGTTGACAAAATAGGCCGTCTGGCCGTCCATGGCCGTGAAAATAGCGCGGCTATAGCCACCGTCAGGATTGCGGTAGTTTTGGGGCAAATACCATGTTTTCCACGAATCCTCCGCGCCCATGTTATCGTTGTAGTAGACGATATTGCCCTTTTTCTGACTTGGAGTCTGGAACACGGCCGTCATCAGCAACAGCCCATTATCGCCCACATTGGGCAAGTAGGCCAGGTATGGTGCAGAACCAGGGACGGCTCCGGTATCAGTAACGACCTTGATACCAGGATCCTTGGGATCACCCCATGAGATGCCATCATCAGAGAAGCGGTAGGTAATTGGATTACCGCAACCCGGGTCTTCGGCGTCGCACATCTCATAGGTCATCATGAAGCGTCCATCATTGAGCTGAACAATTGTAGCCATGCCGGGCCGCTTTCTTTGATCGCTCAGAGCAACGATATCGATCACATCGCCCCAGTTCACGCCATCTTCAGAGATCTTCATCACCAATTTCTGACTGTGGTTAGGCTCGTCCGTGGCGTCAGAGTAATAGCAGGCCAGACGGCCGTCGGGCAGCACCATCAGGAAGGGTTCCCACACGCCGGTTTCCAAACCTCCACCCACAGCCACCGTACCAAACTGTTTCCAGCTTTTTCCGATGTCGTAGCTGCGGTACATGCGGATAGCCGACTGCCTGCCATGACCAGCGTCGATGGAGCAGGCGGCCAGCAGCAGCGTGCCGGCAGGCATGTCACCAACCTGGCTCGGCAGCTCATACAGGAAAGGCTGGAACTCCGACTGGATCGCCGCCGCTTTTTCCCGCACAGTGGCCACCATCTCCCAGGTAGAACCGCCATCATGGCTGACATGGATGTTGTAGCCCGGCTTTTCCACCCGCAGACCAGAGGTATACATCTCATATGTGGCGACTAAAGTGCCATTGTGTTCACCGCTGTGCTGCAACTCGATCACACGAGTATAGCTGATACCCTGGCCCCAGTACAGTTCATCATAGTCAACAGTGGCTACTGTCGCGTGCTCACCGTATTCAGGCGCAGCACAGGCAACACTCGTCATTGTCATCACGGCGAGAATGATTGCAAGCAGCTTTCGCACGAATGGCTCTCCTCCTCATCAAGGTTCATATGCACCGTTGGCTTGATTGATAGATTCCTGCAGCAAGGGATACTGTGACTCGACAATGCTCTGCCACGGCTCCTCCCACTGCGTGATGCGGGCAGCCAGATCATAGAAGCCCATGGGATCATCGCCCCAAGTACCCACACCCGAGTATTTGGGCAGCAGCAGGGTGAATTTTTCGGGATCATTCATTTCGTCGATCAGAGCCTCCAGCTCCTCGGGCCACTCCTTGTATATCAGGCCATGACGCTCAGACAGCTCACGGGCCAAGTCATCATTCATGGCGATGGCACGCTGGCAGGCCATATAGGCCAGCGCACCATTCATATTGGCACAATCCTTGCCGATCCAGTACACATCAATACGTCCCTGGGCATAGTGAGCATCGGTACCATCCAGCTGGGGTGCAGGCGCCACACCGATGCGGCCTGCGATGATGTCATCATAGAAGCTGGACTGCATAACCCAATGTTCACCCAGCATCATCACGGCATTCCTGGCGGTGAAGCAGGAAATGTCTTCTTGAGACATGAGACGGGTGTCATCGCCTGCGCTGCCGGTCTCATACAAGAAGTTATAGTACTCAGCCAGCGCGGGGGAACGCAGGTTGTTGCCATACAATCCAGTCTCGGGATCATAGGTGACAAAGTCTTCACCAGAGATGGAGAAGGAGTAGCCGGATTGAAGCACCAGGGCGTAGGTATCAATGATGCCGTCACGGTCATCGTCAATGACCAGATCTTTCATCATCTCGCGCATCGCGGAGAAAGTCCACTCCCCATTTTCGTAAAGGTCAAGAGGGGTATCCAGGCCCATATCGTCAAAATAGCTTGTCCAGTAGTAGATGTAATTGTTGTTATACATCTTGCCCGTGGGGAAAGCATAGTAACGGCCCTTGTAGGCATATGTATTCGCAGTTTCCTGCAGACCGGCGTACAACGGATCGCTGAAATCCAGATATTCCGTCACGTCCTCGACCACATCCTTGGTGATCAAGTTTGGGAATTCCTGCTTGCGGAACTTGATCAGATCCGGGCTATTGCCGCCCAAACGCATGTTGACCGCTTTGGAAGGAAGCTCTGCGTAAGTCGTGCGAACCACTTTCACCTTGCACCCATAGACCTCCTGCATCAGCAAATTTGCCAGATTCTGATCCATGGTTTTCTGGTTGTCCCAGGTCAGGTACTTGACAACATCGCTGGTGATCTCCAGTTCCGGCAGACCATATCGCTCACGAAGTTCTTCAGGTGATTCCGCCAAGGCGTCAGGCGTCCACATCAGTGAAAACACCAGTACCAGGCTCAGCAGCAGGGATAGAGAACGTTTCTTCATGGGAAAACCTCCTTCATATTTTTTCAGGCTCATGCCTGATATGTACAAAGATCAAAGCATCCGCACTGTCACACCATAGAACAGTAGCGTGTACTCGGGATTTGTGACACGCACACGAAGCTCGCTCAGTTGCTTGCCCGCATCCGTTTTAATGCGGAATAGGTTAATCGAATAATGTTCCCAATTCTTGTCATAATGAAAGCGCAATGCTGTTTCGGCGTTGGCAGCCACAGGATTTATCCGGGACGGGCCAGCAATCGCCAGAACAGTTGTCAGCTCCTGGCCGTTGCGCAGCTCGACAGTCTGCACTGTGCCGTCCGCATATTTTAGCTCATACATGGCAGCGGCTTCGCCGTACTCCCCGTAGATGGGATAGCCCCAGGGCAGGGACACATTGCCCACCACAAACAGTTCGGAAACCGATTTGTTCACGGGGATGGTAAGAGCATCCTCAACCACCAAAGGCTGACCGGCTTGCAGCTTTACCGGCAGGGAGCCCAGACGGCAGAAATCATGCTGCAGCGCAGGGCCTTTCGTCAAGCGGCGGTTACGCTTCTGGGTGAAGTTCTTCTGAGGTACACAGCGGCGGAGCAATTCAGCATATGCTTCCTTCTGGCACTGCACATCCTGGGCTTGCCAGCAGTCGATGGGCTGCAGCTCCTCCGGGTGTTCCACATGGATGTGAAGGATCTCTTCGCCGTACTGCTGCTCTTTGACAGGCCAAGAATCATGCATTAACGCCGAGAACACCCGAAGGTTCTCACGCGGCTGACGATACATATCCACCAGCCCTTCCCAGAGACGGCCATCGTAACATGCATATTCACCACGGCCAAACTCATACATATCTGCCCAGGCCCAGTAACAGCTTCCTGCCAAGACCTTCCCGCCATCTGCTTCCAGCCAGGCATCCAGCATTGCCGACTGGAACCGCTTGAAAAGCTTCGGGTTATCGTTGACATTCATGCCGCCCCATTCAGTAAAGAGCAAAGGTTTATCATTCAAAGCGCCCAGAATATCCTGTATGGATGTCATCTTATTTCCCGGGCCGCCCTGTACCTTGTCCAGATCCGAACCATAGGGATGCATCGTATAAAAGTCAAATCCATTAAGTGCAAACTCACGTTTGGTAGCCTCGTAGTCCAGACAATTTGCGCCAGAGACCATTCGGGTGGGATCCAATGCGCGGCAGGTATCCGAGGAACGCCGTATGAATTCGGGTGTATACTCGCATTCATTGAAGCATAGCCAGAATGCCACTGATACACGGTTTCGGTCACGTTTTACAACGCGCCGCATTACCTCCAATGCCCCTTTCGTCGTCTCAGGGCGATGCATATTGCTCCACCATAATCCCGGTTCTTCACTGACTAACAAGCCAATCTCGTCTGCCAATTCAAGTATTTGACGATCATGAGGATAGTGTACCAGACGCACAAAATTGCATCCTGTTGCTTTAATCAAGCGCATATCCCGCTCAGCTTGTTCTCGTTTTATCGTATGCCCAACGTCACCATAGAGATCATGCCGACAAACACCCTTGAGAAACAACGGTTGACCATTAAGGAAAAATCTCTGGCCAACTGCGCGGAAGTCCTTGATACCAACGCGTTCAGTAACTTCATCCGTTCCAACACCAACTGTCAGCGAATAAAGGCAGGGCATATCAGGGCTCCACAGCTGTGGATTATCCAAACCGAATCTCAAAATCGCCTTGCCTGCTTTGAAAGATTGTCGGGTGCAGAATACAGGCCTTCCGAAGTGGTCATGAAGGGTGACTTTTACATTGCCTTCTCCCCCATTCAGTTCCACTTCAACGGTGCACTGTGCAGCCGACTGATCAGCTTCCACTTCTGTGCGCCATATCACATCCTCTATCATCACATCATCCGTTACCAATAAGTACACATCTCGAATGATTCCACCGTAGTTCTCCCAACCTTCCGAAGGCCCGAAAGGCAAGTTCATATCCTCAACTTCAACACGAAGAACATTGTGCTTCTCATTCAGCAATGCCGTTACATCAAATCTGTAAAAGCTATATGCCAGCATTTTCCCCAAACAATGACCATTAATGAATACCTCTGCGGCATAAGTGATGCCCTCAAAGCAAAGGAAACAACGCTTTCCTTCCGGCCGCACAAACTCTGTTTCGCACACAGACCTGCCTACACACAGCGCAGAAAATGGCACTTGCTTGTAACCCATGGACTTTCCGTTTACTTCATAGTTCCAAAGCCCATTAAGAGACACAATTTTCCTTGACACAGTTCTTCCTCCTCTGTCTATATTGCCTCTCAAGGAATACTCCTTTTGTCTACTGCTTTTCAGTAGACGGAGCAAGGCATGACCAACGTATTCACGCTTTGGGCAGCCAATTCAAATGAATCTTCAAGCTGCTCCACTCCACAGTCTTTTAAGTCAGCAGTTTTAGAACCCGTCTTCATAAGCGATGAAGCAGCACAGCGGCACCTGCAATGCGGATCATTGCTTCCTCAATTGAAACTAAAATTTCAAACTCCTTTGCGAGACGGCGAGCAGCATTCATCCAGCCAAAGGTGCGTTCGACAATCCAGCGCCACGGAAGTTTTTCCCACTCATGAGGCTTGATTTTCTCGGAAATGTCCACTCGGCGCTGGAGCTGCTGCTGTACTTCGGCGATAAACGTGCCGCGATAGCCTGCATCGGCACAAAAGGCTTGAATTGACGGATACTTTTCGCAGGCTTTCTGCGCCGCCAGAATGCCCGATTTCGTGTCGTGGATATTGGCAGCATGAACCACGATGCTCAGCAAGTTACCCATTGCGTCTACGACGGCATGCCGTTTGCGCCCTTTTGTTTTTTTCCTCCGTCGATGCCGCGCGCTTCGTTGTCCGCAACCGTTTTTACGCTTTGCGAATCAATTAGCGCATAGTGCGGTTCGGCACTTTTCCCCGCATCTTTACGAGTTTTTTAAACCAGATGAGCGAGGATTTTCTCCCACAATCCCGACTTTGCTCCACGGCTAAAAAAGCTGTACACCGTTTGATACGGCGGAAAGTCATGCGGAAGCTGACGCCACTGACAGCCGGTCTTTACAATGTACAGCACGGCGTTTGTCAGTTCGCGCTTGCTCCACTTCCGATTCCGCATTCCCGAATACAGTGGCTCTATTTCTTCCCACTGGCTGTCTGTCAAGTCCGTCGGGTACGGCTTGCGCCCTGCTCTTACTTCTTTCATGCTGCTATTATACCATGTTTTACTTATGATGACAAGCTCTTACAGGTACAAAATACATTCGCACGCCTACCACTCAATTGCGGTATATCCAATACATATGGAACATTCATTTCATTTGTCAGCACGAGGATCAACTGGTTCTGTTTTACATATGCGCTCCCGTATACTTTGGAAGAGGTTTTTGCAAGCCTCAAATCAACACGTTGAGCACCAACCAAAAATCTTGAATACTGTCCCAACACCCAACCTCTCTTTGTCATCCGCGGGCCTTCCCACTCCTTTTTCAATGGCAACATCACAATTCCGCGTTCGGAATAGGCATGGTTCGTTTCCACAGTCTTCCAGAACTCCCACAACGGGGTGTTCAGGATCGTCAGATCCTCATGTATCACCCGCGCAAGGATCAAGGCATTCTCCATGGTATCATCTATCGGCTGCTGCTCCTCACACCACTCTGTTTGATGAAGCGCCAATGAAAGCCCTGCGGCATCAAGAGCATCCCGTACCTTCTGTCGTCCATCAGCAGTCGCTTGATACGAATGAGCTGACAAATGACCGATTCGTGAACGCAATTGTGTTGCTTCCTGCAGCCGATGAATAATTTCGTACATATATTTATGATCCCAGCGTGCGCTATCCGGCATAGACAGGCTGACAGACGGACACAGTTCTTCCAGACGTTCTGCCACCTTTGCGCAGATTGACATCACTTGGTCAACAGAATAGTACGTCCCTTCCTGAGCCCTTGCATGCCAATCCCATTGCGGTTCATTGACCGGACTCAGGAATGTTACCGGATATCCTGCATCAACATATGCTTTAGCGGCTTGCACCGCATATTCAACAAAGTCATCTTCATAGCGGGCTTTAGATTGGTTTCTCCTGTTGGATTTCCATTAGGTTTTCCTGTGATCGTCATGCGAGAAGGAGGACTGTTGATGAACAGCGTCAGGATATCTACCTGAGGATATGCCAGAACGCGCTCAAGCATCTTTGTGTTTTCTTCATCCACAAAGAGGTCGAAGCAAAGGGGGGCGATTTCTACCGCTTTCGTTTCCCGTATCGGGGCAACATTGTCTCCGTTACTGCCGCTGCCAATGTTATGACGGTATGTATTCAAACCAATTCCCTTTTGACGGTCATAGAGCAGAGAAATCGTCTGTTCCATCCATTCTTCCAGCCACCCGTGGTGCTTCCAGTTTGACGCCCACCAGCACCCGGACACACCAAACCCAAGCACCTTTTGATATGTTCGCTGTAAATCAAGCAGCAATGTTCCCATACCCGAGCTCCCCTCGCATCACCCCAACATTCAGCATGTTTCAAGAAAGGCGATGATCTTCTGCGCCAGGATACGATGTCCCGCATCGTTCGGATGAAGGCCGTCTGGCATATACTTTTCTCGCAACATATCAATACTCGGTTGTAGACCGGAGACTGCAAACAAATCAAGCACAGGGAGGGAGTAATGCTCAGCAACACGTCGTATGGCCTGCACATAATCCAGCAGCGTGCCCACTTCTTTGGGCTTGCATTCACCATTGATACATGTCTCGCCCAAACGATGCAGCGGTGTAGCAATCACAATGGGCTTGCCAGGATAGCGTTCTATCAAGCGTACAAATAAATCATGCAGTCCGCCATAAAATGTAACTGACATCCGATCCTCCATACAGCCAAACGGAGCATCGCCGTGTCCAAAGTCATTCGTTCCGCCAAATACGAAGATAATGTCAGCATCCGTATCCATGTCATCCACACGGCTCGAAAAATACCGATCAAAGCTTGATGGCTCGGACGGTCTTGTTTGAATTGCTATTCTCGTGCCAGATATGCCATAGTTAAGGCATTCAGCCCCGGTAGCTTCTTCAATCAAATCACAAAACCGATTTGGGCAACCACTCGTGCCAACACCTTCAGTGATGCTATCGCCAAGGAAAGCGATTTTTTTACCATTCAATTTCATTTTTTCACCTCATATGCGGTGCTTAAGAGTGCAGGAAGGCACTTAATCAAATCACCCATTCACAAACGGCAACCGTCATTGCAGTGCATGGCCGGTTCTCGCATTGTATGCCACGGTTGCAAGTAGCATAAAAACGGTTATCTTCCTCACTAAATGCATAACTATTGCTATATCCATTATGGCTTGCATGGTCTTGCTGACTGTATGGAATCGGGTGAGGCCACTGATGCCACGTTTGACCCAGATCATCACTCAAAAAATAATCGCTTCCAGTATCGCTTTGACCGTTGCTCATAAAGGCCCCACTGACGATCAGCGCACCTTGCACACTACCGCGTTCCACCCACAGGCAATATGGCGAAGAGCCTAAAGAGGCTCCGTCCTCAGTTTGAACGATACAGCCTTCATCTGTTACTTCGCCCCAGTCCAGGATATCCAATAAATACCTGCAGTGCACCGGATTTCTAGCTTTCCCTACTATTTCATATACCATGAAATATCTGCCATCCGGCAACCGCGTCACGACTGGCATGCCTGGCCGCAAAGACTGTTGACTACACTTGACAGATTCATGCGGCATAGACCAGCTGCACAAATCTTTTGTTGTTCGGTAAACAAGCTTTTGATTATGTGTCTTATATTGCCGTTCATCGCAGTAGTAGCAGACAAGCGTATTATCATCCAACAAAACAAAAAATGGTTCCCACACGCCTTTACCTATCCAACCGCCATGATCCAAGGTCCCAAGCATTTTCCAGGATCGCCCGGTGTCCTTACTGACATACAGCTGTAGATATGAACCATCTTCCGCACCGCCCGAAACGCCGCCCATTAGCAGTGTTCCGCGAGGAAAAGCTCCCACATCTCTTGGAAGCTCATATATGGTCGGCATAAAGTAGGTTAATAAATCAGGATGCTCCTCATTGATGATACGCGCTGACAAGCTCCAAGTCTTTCCGCCATCGTCGCTGCGAAATACCGGATGTCCCTGCTGCCGCTTCAGTCGGTCTTCCACATCCTCTGGCAGACGTCTCTGCTCAAAAGTAGATAAAAGGGTTCCATTCTCGCCACAAGCAGAATGTGAAATTCTCGTGATTCTGCCATATAGATTAGAGGGCAGAATCACACGTTCATTTCTCTCGTTTGTTCCAATGCACTTCGATACAGCTTCTATATCCGATGTAAACAATCGCTTCATGTTGCAGTTCATTCTCAGCACCCCTTAAATCAACCTTTGTCCAACGCGCACCTGTGAAACAGTCTGATTTACAGTTTATTTGACAATGAATATTCGCCGCTTAACCGGATCATATTCCAAGAATACTGGCGTAAATGGACATGAATTTCATTTTCATCCACAGTTGTCATTCCATCTGCATGAGGCACTACATTATCCGGCTGTTCCGGACTATTGATGGCATCCGGATCCATATGTGCCAATACAACATGTTCGATCAGCTTTATATCATCGAATCTCTCAAGGGTAACATCCAGTAAAATCTCTTCAGATTTTGAACGATTGACTGCAAAAATGATTACTTCCTTTTCTTCTTCATTCCAAACAGCAACCGTATCAACAAAAGGAACGAAATGGCATGCAGCAGTACTATATCCCGCACAATCCACCTTGGTTTGCAACGCAACTCCTCGCCCATACTTGGAAGTCAGCTGGAAGGGATAGTAAATAGTCTGCTTCCATGCAGCTCCGCCGGGCACTGTCATAATTGGTGCACATACGTTCACCAACTGCGCCATGCAGGCCATTTCAACACGATCGCATCTGCGAATCAGAGACATCAACATGCTGCCCACCAGCAAGGCGTCTTCCATGGCGAAGATATACTCCTCGCGTGCCGGTCCGATCTTCCATGGATCAAGCGCGTTATCGCTCCTGTATCGCATCGGCCATACATTCCATTCATCAACCGACAGATTGATCCTTTTTTGTTTATGCAGTCACGCAACTACTGCATCACACAAGGCAATCACTCCATCGATATATGTATCCAGCTTTACTGAGTTAGCAAGATAAGCAGGCCCATCTGAATAGTCATTGGCAAAGTATTGATGCAAAGAAATGCAATCTATATGGTCGTAGCATTTCTCCAGTACCGTTTCTTCCCACAAGCCAAAAGAAGGCATATCCATACTCGAGCTGCCACAAGCTACCAGGTTTACACCTGGATCGACTTTTTTCATCAGGCAGGCGGTCTTGCGGGCGATGTCACCGTAGTCTTCAGCCGTACGACAGCCGATCTGCCAGATGCCGTCCATCTCGTTGCCAAGACACCACACCTCGTCACCGTAGGGTTTCTCGTGACCATTCTTGACACGTATATCCGCATACAGACTGCCAGCAGGCATGTTGCAATACTCCAGTAGCTGCGCAGCTTCCTCCGGACCCTTGGTACCAAGATTGACGGCCATCATGACCTCGGAGCCAACCTCCTTAGCCCAAGCATGGAACTCATCCGTTCCAACCTCATTGGGTTCCAACTGCTGCCAAGCCGGGTCCAGCTTGCGCGGTCTCTTTTCACGAGGACCTACGCCGTCTTTCCAATCATAGCCTGAGAGAAAGTTCCCACCAGGATAGCGTATGATCGGCACATTCAGTTCCTTGACCATCTGCTTTACATCCTGCCTGAAACCATTCCGATAAGCAGTTGGATGGTTCGGTTCATATATGCCATTGTAAACTGCACGCCCCATATGCTCGATAAAAGAACCGAAGATACGAGGATTTACCTTGCCTACCTGAAACGAAGGATGCAGCATCATTTTGGCTTTCACTGTTTATATTCTCCTTATCACATTCATTCAGCAGACTATGTAATATCCTGTTTTATCGTGTCACACAATACCGTTTCAATCGACTCAACTACCATTATCATGGGATCCATTTGCATTGTCAATCTTTTGGCATAAAGTACCAAGCACATCAAATGTTATTTTTTTTCTTAATATTTTCAATTATTATCACCTTTGGGAACCATGTATTCTTGGTTTTATTCCGCAGCGTTTTGTATGATATACTGCACTGCTTCCATCATGTTTTCAGCCACATATACTGGCTCGTAATCCTGCCATTTTTCCCGATCGATCCCCAGCGCTTCCTCACCTCGCCCAGTCATAACGAGGATCAGCTTGATCCCCATCTTTCCGGCGGCAGCCATGTCGCTCCAGCGATCACCGATCATGTAGCACTTGGACAAATCCATACCGTACTTCTCCGCAGCCTGCTCGAACAGACCAGGCTCCGGCTTACGGCACCGGCAGTGATCATGAGAATCGTGCGGACAGATGAACCAATCATAGGCGCCAATGGCACGGAACTCAGCCGCAAAATCATACCCTCCATCCAGCCCACGCGCAATGCAGGACTGGTTCGTGATGATCACTGCCGGATAGCCGTTTTCTTTCAGCAGCCGAAACGCTTCCGGCGTTCCTTCGTAAGGATAGTAATCCGTAGGATACTTGACATAGTATGGACCGCCCATGGTTCCATCCCGGTCGATGAAAACAAACGTCCTGTTATCCATCATCCATTCCTTCTCTCTACGAATTGCAATATTTCTGCTGAAATAACAATCACATTTCTTACACTTCTGCCATCAGCTTGGAGGTCAGGCCACGCAGGTTGTAGCAGGTGACATACTCGCTGATACGATGCTTGATCTTGTCAATCACGTAGCGACGGGCAGGAACATTTGCCTTCTCCAGACGATCCAGCATGGACTTCAGCTCAGCGGCAACAACAGGAGTATCGAACACATAGTGACCGCTGATATCAGTGATCTGCTTGGTCAGTTTCTCATCAGCCAGAACCTCCTCAACAGACAGCTTGGCAGTCTCGCCGACCATCCACTTGCGCCAACGACCAGCCTCCACCGCAGCGCGTGAGAGCACCTGCTCCACTTTGCTGACTTCATCGATCACGCCGATTTCCTTCATTTTCTTCTCCAGACGAGCCAGTTCGAGGTAAGCACGAGTCTCCATCACGCCATACTCAGGGGCAACGTTGGAGGATCCGACGCCCAGAGCGGGATGCATCAGGAGGATGTCATCAGGCAGATAGTCGCCGTTATGTTCCTTGAGTTCCATAGCATTCTGAGCGGTAACGCGGCCCAGCTTGCGGGCATTCTCAAAGGAGTACTTACCGATATTCTCCGTCAGACGGGTCAGCGTTCCGGTCTGACCAACGATGAACTGCGGATGGGGCAGACCCTTCTCATCCAGCATCGTCATCAGCTTCTCAATAAAGGTTTCGAACTCTACTGTACCGGTCAGGCCGCCGTTGGTTTCCTCCGTGCCGACCTCGTATCCCAGCGGGGGCAGATTCTTCTCCGCACGATACGCTTCGCACTTCTCGATCAGTTCCACTGTCCGACGCAGTACGATCTCCATCGGCACTACTGCGCCCACCGTGTGAGGATCCTTCGTCGGATCAATGTGCAGCAGATCAAAGCCCGCATCGATGTCCGCAAAGTAGGACTTCAGGCCCAGTGCCATCGCCTCATCTTCGGGCAGCTCGGCCTTACGTTCCTCATCACGCTGCCAGGGGCCACCATGGTCACGGCAAACATAGTACAGGCCATCGAAGTCAACCTTTTTCGCCATGGCGTCAATCGCACTGCAGAAGTCATTCTGATCCCAATTGGACACGTAACCGCGGCCAAAGCACTCCGCATCAACCTGATTACGGCTCGCAATGAACATGATCGGAAAATCCTGTTCCTTCGCCAGTTCCAGAGTGCCCTGCAGCAGCATGGGGCTCATCGGGCCAATGCCCAGCAGTGTGACAAAGCCATCCTTCGCACGCACTTTATGGAGACGGGGTACCATCTGAGTGATATTCAGCTTTTTATTCATTTGATTTTCCTCCTACATACAGGTACATAATGTACTGTGTTGAACGATTTGGTCTTAGGGTGTGCAATAATCAGTTACAGCATATTATGGGTTATGATCTTTAGCCAGCAGGGCTGCTCCCCACAAGCCAGAATCATCACCCAACGTTGCCACTCGTAGCCATTTGTCAGGATTCCCTCCCCAATAGCTACCACGCTGTACCGCTTCAACGATTGCCTGTTTCATCAGATCTAAGGAACGTCGTACACTACCGCCAATGACAACACACTCCGGGTCTATCAGCTGCAATACATACCCTAATCCAATACCGAGTTTTTCACCAGCCTGTAGAAAAGCTTGTATGGAATCCTCATCACCAAGCTTCGCTAAAGTCGCTGCCTCTCGGGCGGTTATTTCCATTCCTTTCTTCTGGCTGACAAAGCGACCAATCGCTGTCCCCGAAGCATATAGCTCCAAACAACCACGCCGACCGCATGCACAGGGTAAGCCATCAGGCATCAAGCACAAATGGCCTATTTCACCTGCTCCCTCATGAAATCCGGAAAGGATCTTTCCATTTGCCACGATGCCACATCCTACGCCTGTAGAAACAGTTACATAAGCCATGCTTTCAGTATCCTTGCCAGCACCAATGCGGTATTCTCCATATGCAGCTGCATTTGCATCGTTCTCCAGGCAAACAGGACAGTGAAGTTGCTCTTCCAACTGCTTTACAATGGGCATATTTTCCCAACCCAACATGGGAGCTTTAATCACTATCCCCTGTCGTGCTGAAAGGGGCCCCGGACACGCTACGCCAATTCCTTTGAGGTCAGTGATTCCCGCTTCAGCAGCACTTTTCTTGAGCATGTGAACCAGATCAGCCAATACCGCATCTGCACCACGATGAGGCGCAGTGGGCATCTCCTGACGGCTATACAGGCGTTTTCCATCAAAGGCCGCCACCGCAAGCTTTGTGCCACCGATATCTGCTGCAAGCCATCCACGCATGATTGTTGTCTCCGAAGTTAACGCTTCATATAATCAGTGTAAGTAGACTTCTGAATGACATCCAGATCCAACCAGGCCGCGATTTCCATCAGCACGTCCGTCTGATCACCCACGCCAAGAGCAAAGTGATGCGGCAGAGACTGATCCAGCACAGTGGCTACCATATCACGAGCAGAGCACTTCTCACCCGCAACAGTCAGATTGCCCATCCAGCCACGGCTACCAATGAAGCTGGGCTTCTTTTCATCCAAGAATTCACCAGCGCATACCAGCAGCTGGTCGAAGTTGCCAGTCATACGTCCAATCGTTGCTGGCTGTGCCTTGAAGACCATGTCACGAGCAACACCGCAGCAGATCGGAGGCTCATCCGGAATGTGTGCCTTACCAGAGTAGTTGCCGCCCAGAGAATAGCCCGCATCGCAGCAGAACTCTGCAGCAGCCGCTCCACAATGCCACATGAGCACACTTTCATCCTTCTCGTCAAAGGCAGACATATCCATACACATGGTGGACTTTCCGGTGATCTCCTGGAGCATCAACATGCTCACGGCGCTGGGCACATCACCTTCACAAGCAGCAGGTACCAGCTGATCATTCAGAGAAGCAACTACCGAGCAAATGGAGTAGTCGAACTTGTCCATGAACTTGGGCCAGCAGGAGATCGCGATGGCATCATACTGGTACTCCGCCAGGAAATCGTTGTACGCCTTCAGGAAGCGGGCATTCATCATCTTGTGACGGACAGAGCAGGGCTGTACGCCCAGCTTGGCCTTAGCCTCATATTCCTCAGCCATTTTGGCAATCTCACTATCAGAGTAAGACATGGCACGGTCGCCAATTTCGTCAAACTCGTGCAGGCGGTTGAATTCCATACCCTCAAAGCGCTTAAGCATATCGCGTTCGTCGAAGTACAGATCATTAAATCCAGGGGCAATACCACCAATCAGCGCGATCTTGGACTGCTTCATTCGCTTAATGGTGCGCAGCGCCTTAATAGTAGTGCGCATCCGCTTGGCGAACATTTCATCATTTACCTCACTGAAGAACCACTTCACGGGAATACGATCATGAGGATAGTAGTTCTTGATGATGGACATGTGCATATTGATGGAGCAGAAAGAATTGAACTGCACAATGCCATCAACGCCGCCCTCCGGAATCGCCCACTGGCCCAGAGGATAGCCAGCCTTGCCATACACCATAGCCAGGAAACCTGCAGAGTAGCTGGTATTCTGGACAAGCAGGAAGTCCGGCTTTTCCGCATGCACCATTGTCAGAGAACGCTTCGCATCCTCAGCGGTGATAACATTTTCAGGATACACCACCAGCGATGCACCAAGGTCTGCCAGAAACACTTTCAGTTCCTCAGCCGCTTTGTGAAAACGTCCAGCCTTATCACCAGGGAAACTCAATTGGCTCGTACCAATCAGCATAACCTTGAAATCCATTCATTTCATCCTTTCTGTATTGAACATACTTGCCGATGTGTTTTGTTTGGCAGAACTCTATCGTCATGCTACAAAACACTTCAACTTCGTAATTACATTATACTTTTTGTATCCTTGGGGGGCAATCAAGCATTGTGCATGATTTCAGCACAAATGTGCACATTTGCTCTTTCTTTGGTCTAATTTGAATGATAACAGGGATATTGGGCGAATATTCTACCATATCAAAGGAGGTGCGCCTATGACGAATCAAGGAGTAACCTATTCACAGTTACAGGACTTGATGGAAGATTTCTACCAGCTCACAAAGATACGCATTTCATTTTGGAGTGCCGCCGGTGAGAAACTATTCATGGCGCCAACCTCCGGCAACTCTGACTTTTGTTCTAAGCTACGCCAGATCCACAGCATCGATAAAGCTTGTCACAGTTGTGATCAGCAAGCGCTTCGAAACGCACATCAATTCAGAAATCAGCTTTATCGATTTCAATGTGCGGCTGGCCTGAACGAATATGTCTATCCTGTTTTCTATCAGAATACATCGCTTGGTTACTTCATGTATGGGCAAGTACGTAACGAATTAGTAGATTCCTTGGGCAAACTTCTGCGCGAGAAGCTGTATCGGGATTACTTCCTCAACGCGGAAGAAATGAATCTTCTATAGGAATTTACGACATGCATTTTCACATTCTTACGGCAATCCCGCACAAAGAAAGAACAGCAAAAAGGTTAGGAAAGAGGTATAATAAAGAGGTGAAGAAGCAATTGACGATGAGCCTGATCAGCG
>ERZ772819.77-NODE-77-length-72979-cov-6.949674_pt1 | contig 72979 bp, 63 predicted proteins | sample MGYA00580860_ERZ772819 | MGnify/ENA primary metagenome ERZ772819 (study PRJEB29015, sample SAMEA2737683) | human gut metagenome | biome: human gut; feature: human-associated habitat; material: faeces | place: China | collected 2012 ...
ACACCAACATGCTTGGTTAAGGTACTTTTGAATTGTTCAGCAGGCATTAATTAAGGGAGGAAGAGCTATGGATAAGAAAAAAATTCTTGTTGCCGATGATGAAGAGAGAATTGTAAAGCTGGTTTCTGATTTTCTGAAGATTGGCGGCTATGAAGTGCTGCCCGCGTCCGACGGCGCTCAGGCGCTTGAGCTTTTTAATAAAAATCCCGATATTGCGCTTGCGATAATCGATATTATGATGCCCGAGCTTGACGGCTGGGCGCTCACAAAGGAAATTCGGAAAACGAGCGACCTTCCGATAATTATGCTCTCCGCCCGTGCAGAGGAATTCGATTTGCTTACGGGCTTTGAATCGGGAATTGACGAATATGTTACCAAGCCGTTTTCGCCCGCCGTTCTCGTTAAACGCGTGGAGGCGCTTATTAAGCGCAGCGACGGTAAGGTTTTAGCCGAGGACGAGGTAAAAAAGGGACTGTATATAGATTCAAACGCGTTTGTAGCGTATGTTGACGGTAACGCCTTGGAGCTTACACTTAAGGAATTTGAGCTGCTTTCGTATCTTTTTGAAAACTCCGGCAGAGTGCTGACGCGCGACCAGCTTTTGAACGCGATATGGGGCTATGATTATTTGGGAGATTCCCGCACGGTGGATTCGCATATTGCGAGACTGCGCACAAAGCTCGGGGATTACGGCGCGGCGCACCTTAAAACCATTTACGGAATGGGGTATAAGCTTGAAGCTTAAGAAACTTAAAACAAAGCTTTGGTTTAATATTTTCATAAGAATAGCCGCAATATTTGCGGCTTTCGTTCTTGTGCTTTCACTTTCTAATGTTAGTTTTTTGGTCGGATTTTTCTCCGCAAAGGAAAAAAAGTCGCTTAAAGAGCAGCTCTCGCAGGTGGAAACGCTTGATTTCAACGACACCACGGCGGTAATAACGGCGCTTTCGGAAATAAACGAAAAATATAATTTCGATGTTGAAATATATAATTCGTCGGGGCGCATCCTTTATACCACACACGGCGGTCAAATGATGGACTATTTTTCACTTAAAAGCGATAAGTTTATTATGACTCACGAGGAAATGACCCCGCTTAAAAGCGAGACCTTCGGCGACGGCACGGTTTTCGAGACCGCTGTTCGCCGTTTTGACAAAAGCGAGTATCTGCTTTGCCGCAAGCAGATATCAAACAATTTATTTGCCGAGGTCAGAATACAAAGGGAGCTTATTTCAAATTCCGCTTCGATTGCCAATCAGTTTATGATCTTTGTTTCCGTAATCTGCTTTTTGCTTTCTATAATTTGGGTGTTGATCTTCGCGCGGCAGTTCTCCCGCCCGATTGCCGAAATGAACGATATAACCGAGGATATGGCAAGGCTTAATTTCGATCGCAAGCTTAAGGTGGAACGCTGCGACGAAATAGGGCAGCTTGCAAGGTCTGTAAATGCGCTTTCAGAATCGCTTAATACTGCGCTTACAGAGCTTACCGAAACAAATGCAAAGCTGCGCGACGATATTGAGGAGGAGCGCCGTCTTGACGCTATGCGGCGCGGCTTTGTTGCCAATGTTTCTCATGAGCTTAAAACCCCGATAGCCATTATAAGCGGCTATGCCGAAGGACTGAAGCTTAATATAAACGAGGAATCAAAGGAAGAATACTGCAATACGATAATAGATGAAAGCAGAAGAATGAGCCGTTTGGTTTTGAGCATTTTGGAGCTTTCACGGTATGAATCGGGGCAGATGCCGCTGAACCGCAGCGATTTTGATGTGTCGCAGATGACCGACGATATGCTCCGCCGAATATTTGCAAACAAAAATATTAATGCCGAAAACCGCCTGACGAAGGGTCTTCTTATAAATGCCGACCCGATGCAGACCGAGCAGGTCTTAAAATCCTATTTGGAGAATGCCGCTTCGCACACGCCCGACGGCGGCAGCGTCACTGTTTCTGCTTCGGAATCCGATGGTAATGTAAGAATTTCGGTAACAAACACCGGCAGCCACATTCCCGAGGAGCTTATGCCGCAGATATGGCAGAGCTTTTTCAGAGGAGATACATCTCACAAGCGTGAAAGCAGCCGCTTCGGGCTTGGACTTTCAATAGTTTCCGCCATTATGAAAATGCACAACAGCAGCTGCGGAGTATACAATACCGAAAACGGCGTATGCTTCTGGTTTGAAGCAAAAGCCGCGGGCAGGGAAGAGGCAGATACCGATATGTAATTTAAAACGCGGGATTCGTTTTGTTGAGAATCCCGCGTTTGTTCTATTAATCGTTGATTATAAAATCTAAAAATTTACCGTCCTCGGTTATCAGTCTGCCGGTTGACCCGACCGATAGCTCTGCATACATTTTCGGGGGAACGGAAAGCTTTGTTTCCTTTCCGTCAAACTCAAAAACGGCATAATAATCGCTGTAATGCTGCGGCGTATCAATTCCGGTATGCAATATCTCCGCGTTCTTGAAATTAAGCCGCGCAATATGCTCCTCAATCGGCGGCGGAGCATACTCCTCGCTTTCAAGCTCCAAAAGCTGCTTTTTTCTTTTTTTGACCTCGCTTATGCATGCCCACACAATGGTTCCAATTAAAGCCGCAATAAATATAGCGCCGACAATCAGCCCCTGACTGTCGGTCACTTCAATTGCCGCCAAACCGCAATTTACTCCCATAATGTATTTCTCCTTTCAAATTTCATCTGTATTTTTCAGCCTGCAGGCGGAACATTTCGGCGTATTTGCCGTTTTGCCGTATCAGTTTTTCGTGAGTGCCGCTTTCGATAATTTCGCCGTTTGCCAGCATATAAATTTTATCGGCAAAGCGGGTTGTGGAAAGCCGGTGAGAAATAATTATTACTGTTTTATCGCTTGATAGCTCGGTCACGGTTTTATTAAGGGTATATTCCGCAATCGGGTCAAGCGCGCCCGAGGGTTCATCCAATATTATTATATCGGAATCGGCGTAAAGCACCCGCGCAAGCGCTATTTTTTGCTTTTCGCCGCCCGAGGGGTTAAAGCCGCTCTCATCAAATTCCTTTGTAAGCTGCGTTTCATAGCCGCTCGGCAGAGTTTTAAACTTATCCCAAAACGCAGATCTTTTAAGCGCCTCGTCCGCCCTATTTATATCAAGCGGTTTATTATCGGCTGATATGTTGTGCGCAAGGTCGGTTGCTATAAGCTCATAATCCTGAAACAAAACGCCGAAGCAACCCCTGTAATCCGCAATTCGGTAGTTTTTTATATTTTCCCCGCCGTAGCTAATTTTTCCGCCCGTTGGGTCGTAAAGCCTTAAAATCAGCTTTATAAGCGTGGATTTACCCGCGCCGTTAAAGCCCACAAGCGCAACCTTTTCGCCCTTTTTAAATGAGCAGTTAACCCCCTTTAGAGTCGGCTCGCCGTTACCGGGGTATGTAAATTCCACATTGCGAAGAACTATATCGCCGCCTGCGGGTAAGGCTTTGCGCCCGTTATCCTCCATAGTGTTTTCGGTTTCCGAAAAGCGGCGCAGCTTTTCAATATAAAGGCTGTGGTTTTGAAATTCCGATAAATTTGAAACGGCGGTCAAAACCTTTCCGTTAAGGGTCAGGGTTGAATCATAAACGCCGAGCAGCGAGCCTAAGCCGAACTTGCCGAGCACCAAAGCCCTAAAAAACAGGTAGGAAAGATAAACGCCGCTTATTATAAGATCGGCTGCGGAGTTTGTTGCGACATTTAGCGCGATTATGGGTTTTTGGCGCTTTTTAACTATTGCGCGCATTTCTTCGGTAGAATCGGATAAATCCTTTTCCAATTTCGGGCTTATATTGCCGGTTTTTAGATCTTTTACATAATCGGCAAGGTAAAAAATTCTGCTCACATAGTCGCTGCGCCTTTGCACGGGCACAATTTCCTCTTGCATTTTCATTGCGCGTTTATTTACCGCGCGCCCGGAAAAATATGTAAGCGGAATTAAAAAGACTAAAATTAAAAGCGAGGACGCGTCAACCGAAACGATATACGCACCCGCGATAATGCTTACCGTAATTCGGCTTAAAAGCGTATTAAACGCCCCAACCGCTCCCGTTATGTGGTCGGGCGCTTTTTGCATTGCCCAAACAAAATCGTTGTAAAATCCCGAGTCGTCATACCTTGCAAGCTCTATGGAAGCCGCCTTTTCATAAAGCCGCATACGCATTTTCATTTGTATTTTTTCCCTTTCACCGGGCGCTATGTAAGCGTCGAAAAAGGTGTTAAGCATCAGCTTTATAAACACTGCTATTGCCACCGGAATTAAAAAATACAGCACGTCGGTAAGCGTTTTCTTCTGCTCAACGCAGCTTATAATATACGCCGTTAAAAACGTGTGCTCAAAAAGCGTTACAACATCGCCGAGCACGGTCTGCATAAGCGTAAACACGGTATAGCCGGGTGCAATTTCAAACTGCCATTTAAGCGCAAAAAGCGTATTTGACAGGGTGCTGTGTTTTTTGGGAGTTTTCTTATTCATACGCCGCCTCCGCCAAATAATTTCGCGCCTGCTTTTTAAACATTTCGGCGTATACACCGCCGTTTTCAAGCAGCTTTTTATGCTCGCCCTGCTCTGCCAATCTGCCCTTATCAAAAACAAATATTTTCTCGCACACCGCAGCCGATGAAAGGCGGTGCGATACTATTACCGATAAAACATCCTTATTTTTGCAAAGTCCCGCCATGGTTTCAAACATTTTGTATTCGGCAATCGGGTCAAGTGCGCTTGAGGGTTCGTCAAGCAGTATTACATCGCTGTTTTTCGCTACCGCGCGGGCAATGGCTATCTTCTGCCGCTGCCCACCCGAAAGCTCGGCGCCATTTTCGTCAAATTCTCTTGTAAGCACGGTATCTATGCCGTTTTTAAGCTTCAAAATATCCTCGTAAACATCGCTCTTTTTAAGGGCTGTTATCACGCGTTCGCGGTCTTCGTTAGTTTTCACCTCATCCAAAAGCACATTTTCCACCACGGTTGCTGAGAACATTGCGAAATCCTGAAAGGCAACGCCCATATGCTTTCGGTATTCATTAACGTCATATTTTTTAATATTAACTCCGTTTAAAAGTATTTCGCCTTTTTCGGGGTCGTAAAACCGCATAAGCAGCTTTAAAAAGGTGCTTTTACCGCTGCCGTTAATACCAACAAGCGCATTTCTCTCACCCCGCTTTAAAACAAGGCTTATATTTTCAAGCGCGTAATTTTCCGCTCCGTCATACTTGAAATATACGCTTTTAAATTCTATGCTGTCTATGCGTTCAGGGATACTCAGTCCGCCCGCAGTCTCGTCTATTTTAGGCTTGTACGCGAAAAACTGCTTTAAATTTTCTATAAACTCCGCGTCGGTAAACAGCCCCGAAACAGACCGCTCAAAATTGTTAAGCATCCAAGAAACGCTTACTATCGCGTTTAAAAGCACAATTAAATCAGAAACGCCTAATTTCCCGTTTATGCCGAGTATTGCAGCGCAAAGCCACATTCCCTCGTAGCCGAGCAAAAACATTAAAATGCTTTTTGCCCCCGAATAAAGCGATTTTTTAAGCGCGTATTGCCGCGCTGTCTCAACCGTTCTTTTCGCGGCAAGCCCATACGCCTCTTTAAGCACGCCGAAAAAACCGGTGGTTCTGATTTCGGCAGCGTATTTGCGGAAATACAGCACACGGTTTACATAATCCTTTTGACGCCGCGCGGGGGTTGAGTCTCTGTCTATCTCAAATGTCACATGCCCTAACTTTTTCCCGAAAAACAGGTTGCCTATAAGCGGCAGAGCTATAAAGATAAGTGCAAGCGGAGTTATTTTTGCCATTGTAACAATAACGGTTACAGAGGATATGAGCGCGGAAACGGCAGCGGAGCAATTATTAAGCACCGACATTGCGCGCGCGGCAGCCTCGGAAGCCGCCTTGGTGTAAATATTGTAAAACTCGGGCGTTTCATAGCAGGAAATATCGGCGGTCTGCGCCTTTTTAAACAGCTTTAAATTAAGGCGATAGCCTATTTTAATATATTCCCTATACATATAGCTTTCGTAAAACCAGGCGTTGTATATGCTTATAAGAACATCTATAACAGCCGCCGCCCAAATAAAAATGAGAATATCGCTAAACTTGCGCGCGCCCGCCGCACCGAAAAGATACTGTAAGAAAAATACCGAATAAAACACCCACTGTGCAAAACCCAGCAGGGTTGTGAAAAAATTGAGTATTACCGCCGCCGGAGAAATTTGCCAAACAAGCTTTAAAAAATACAGATTGTTTTTTATTGCCGAAACCTTTTTCTTTCCGTTCTTTTTCATATGTTCCCCCAAAAAAACTTCCTTTGATTTGATTTTACCATATAAAGGAAGCTGCCGCAACAGGGAATATTTATCCGATTTTAAGCGTTTTTTATCCTTTCTTAAATTTGTGTATCGGTACGCAGTATTTCTTCAAACGGTGCGTTCAATATTTTCTTTAAAATTATTATTTCGTCCGCATATATATGTCTCTGTCCCACTTCGATTTTTGCTAGGGCACTTCGGGTTATATCGCATCCCTCGGTCTGAAGTCTTGCGGAAAGCATTTCCTGTGTCAGTCCGCAGCCCTCGCGCAGGCGCCTTATGTTTCGCCCGATGATCTTTTCAATTTCGTTATTCATAAGCTGCCGCCGTCCTGCACTTATTTGAGAACAAATTCCCTTGACATAATTATAGGTTTGTGCTACAATATTTTTGCACTTATATAGGTGCAATATTAAAGTATTTAAAAAATTTAAGTGCGAAGCCGTTATTATAGCAACAATGCAATTGCATAAATAAAAAACCGTACAGTGATTACCGTGCGGTTTTGCAATATTTTTTAATTATCCGTGAGGTGAAATAAATGCCGTCGATCAGACCAAGCTCGGATCTAAGGAATAATTACAACGAAATATCGGAGTTCTGCAATCGCTCAAACGAACCGGTTTTTATCACAAAAAATGGCTCCGGCGATTTGGTGGTGCTCTCAAACGAGGCGTATGAAAGGCTATGCGACCGTGCCGGGCTTAACACCCTGCTGAATGCCGGAATCGCTGAAATGAAGTCGGGAAAATACCGTTTAGCAGGCGATATTTCGGAAATGCTGAAAAAGGAATTCGGCTCGGAAGAAAAATAATACGGCAATTCGGAAAAACAAAATTTAAGTAGAAAAACAAAGACGGCAGCCACAGGTTTTGATCTGTGACTGCCGTTTTAATCGGGGTAAATGCAATATTATTTATTGAAATATCTCTTGAGAAGACCCTCAAAGGCTCTGCCATGTCGGGCTTCGTCCTTAGCCATCTCGTGAACGGTATCGTGAATAGCGTCGAGATTAAGCTCCTTTGCAAGCTTTGCAAGCTCAAATTTGCCCATGGTTGCACCGTTTTCGGCGTCGGCGCGCATTTCGAGGTTTTTCTTTGTGCTGTCGGTTACGACCTCGCCCAAAAGCTCTGCGAATTTAGCGGCATGCTCTGCCTCTTCAAAGGCTGCCTTTTCCCAGTATAGACCTATTTCGGGATAGCCCTCTCTGTGAGCCACGCGCGCCATTGCCAGGTACATTCCCACCTCGGTGCATTCGCCGTTGAAGTTCTCACGCAGACCGTCGATTATTCTCTGATCGACACCCTTGGCAATGCCTACAACATGCTCTGCCGCCCAGGTTTTCTCGGCTGCCTGCTCTGCAAATTTCGAAGCGGGGGCATGGCAGATCGGGCACTCATCGGGAGCGGACTCGCCCTCATAAACATAACCGCAAACAAGACATACAAATTTTTTCATTTTTAAATCCTCCAAATTTTTTTAATATTAAACCCGGTGTGTTTTATCGGGATTAATTTGCTTTTTTGCACTTTTCACATACGCCGTATTCAATATAAATCGAGGTTTCCGGTTCAAAGCCGTTCGCTCTTGCGATATCGGCAAGCGGATCACCATGCACCGGCGCGTCAAAAATTTTGCCGCAGCTTCGGCAGTGAAGATGCGCGTGCGGGGCGGCATTGCCGTCAAAATGCTCAAAGCCATCCCCGACCGAGAGCGAAAGTATTTCGCCCGATACGCTTAAAGCCGCAAGATTGCGGTACACCGTGCCGAGGCTTATATTAGGTATTGCCTCTTTAACCTTGGAATATACCCAAGCCGCGGTGGGATGTGTGTCGGTTGAGCGGAGAACCCTTATTATTTCCTCACGCTGCCGTGAAAAGTTTTTCATTGTCTCACCTAAATCAGTAATGATTACTATTTTATTATAGCATGAAAAAACAAAATGTCAAGAACTTTTTTTCCTTAGTGTAAAATAAATGTAGGAAAAAACAGTATAACACAGATAACGGAAGATTTCATCAAAAAATCGGAGAAATATTCAAAGAAAGTGAGAAACTTTACGAGACAGAAGAAGCATATTGTTTTCTTACGGTCAGGTTGAATTTGAGAGAACCTATTACAAAAAAAGCTTCAGGCGGATATGAATATCTTGCGGACACTACCGTTAATTCACTATTGGCATTCTCAAAAAATTTTTCCTACAAAAACTTGACACGAACATATCCTATGTCTGATGTTGACTTTTTTCCGATTTTGCTGTAAAATATTTCGGGTGAAAAAATGAAACGTATTGTAATTATAGGCGGCGGCGCTGCAGGGCTTATGGCGGCGTGCACAGCAAATTATATATATAGAAACGGCGGGGCTGAAATAACCGTTATTGAAAAGAACGAGCGCCCCGCAAGAAAGCTTATGATAACCGGCAAAGGGCGCTGCAATGTCTGCAATAACTGCGATATTGATACGCTGATTGCGAATGTTCCCGAAAACGGAAGATTTTTATATTCCGCCTTTTCGGGCTTTGCCCCGCAGGATACCATGACATTTTTCGAATCGCTCGGCGTTTCGCTTAAAACCGAGCGCGGCAACAGGGTATTCCCTGTGTCGGATAAGGCGTCGGACATTGTAGATGCGCTTGTGAAAACCGCAAAAAGGGGCGGCGCCGAAATAATTCAAGGCACGGCAAAGAAAATTCTCACCGAAAACGGTGCGGTGAGCGGAGTTTTGCTTGAAAACGGCGAAGCATTGCCTGCCGACAGTGTGATACTTGCGACGGGCGGCATGTCTTACCCGCTTACAGGCTCTACCGGAGACGGCTATAAAATAGCGAGGGCGCTCGGTCACACCGTTACCGAAATCAAGCCGTCACTTGTGGCGCTTAATGCGCACGAGGGCTTTTGCGAAAGACTTGCGGGGCTGTCGCTTAAAAATGTCGCTCTTTCGGTTTTTGAGGAGGGCAGGAAAAAACCTGTGTTTTCGGAGCTCGGCGAAATACTTTTTACCCATTTCGGAATATCGGGACCTTTGGTATTAAGCGCGTCGGCGCATATGCGGTATATAGGCAAAAAGCAGTACACCGCAGCCATAGACCTAAAGCCGGGGCTAACTCCAGAACAGCTTGACAAACGGATTCTCCGTGATTTTGACGAAGAAAAAAACCGCGATTTCATAAATTCGCTTAATAAGCTGCTGCCGAAAAGCTTAATTCCGATAGTTGTAAGGCTTTCATGCATAGAACCCGACCGGAAGGTAAACAGTATAAGCAGGGAGCAGCGCGCCGCGCTTTGCAGGGTCTTAAAGGAATTTACGCTGCATATAACCGGAACGCGCCCGATAGACGAGGCGATAATCACCCGCGGCGGTATATCGGTTAAGGAAATAGACCCCAAGACAATGGGCTCAAGGCTTATTTCAGGGCTTTATTTCGCAGGCGAGATAATAGATGTCGACGCATACACCGGCGGCTTTAACCTGCAAATAGCCTTTTCGACCGGCTTTGCGGCGGGCAGTAATGTTTAGGAGACAGGGAAAATGATAAATGTAGCAATAGACGGGCCTGCGGGCGCGGGGAAAAGCACAATAGCAAGGCGTGCAGCCGAAAAATTGGGATATATATATGTTGATACCGGCGCGCTTTACCGCGCGGTGGGGCTTAAATTCAGCAAAACGGGAGCGGATATATCGTCTGATGAGGAGATTGAAAGGGTGTTGTCGGAAACAGCGGTGGATATTCGCTTTTCGGGCGGCGAGCAGCACGTTTTTTTAGACGGAGAGGATGTATCGGGTCTTATTCGCACGCCTGAAGCCTCAATGACGGCGTCGGCTGTTTCGGCGAAGCCTGCGGTAAGGGCGTTTTTGCTTGAAATGCAGCGGAGGCTGGCATATGAAAACAATGTTATCATGGACGGCAGGGACATAGGCACGGTGGTGCTGCCGAACGCCGATGTTAAAATTTTTCTTACCGCTTCTGTCAAGGTGCGCGCCGAGAGGCGCTTCCGCGAGCTTACGGAAAAGGGTGAAAGCGTAAGCCTTGAGGAGGTGTGCGCCGATATAGAAAAGCGGGATTATAATGATACGCACAGGGCGGCAGCTCCGCTGAAGAGGGCGGAGGGCGCTTGCCTTGCGGATACATCGGAGCTTTCACTCGATGAATCGGTTGCGCTTGTGATCAAAATAATTTCGGAAGGAATTAAGAAAAGTTGAAAATAACGCTTGCAAAAACCGCCGGTTTCTGCTTCGGCGTTGACCGCGCTGTGCAGATGGTGTGCGATCTGCTCGAAAAGGGCGAAAGGGTCTGCACGCTCGGGCCTATAATCCATAATGACCAAATGGTAAAGGAGCTTGAGAACAGGGGAGTAAGAACGGTTTCGTCATATTCCGAGGCGCTGCCCGGCGAGACCCTTGTGATACGTTCTCACGGTGTTCCCGCCGAGGTCATGCGAAAAACGGCGGAGGCGGGCATTAAAACCGCCGACGCTACATGCCCGTTCGTTGCGAAGATTCACAGAATAGTCGCCGAAAAAAGCGCCGAGGGGTACATAACGGTGATAGCGGGGGACGCCTCCCACCAAGAGGTAATAGGTATCGTCGGTCACTGCACGGGCGAGAATTATGTCGTTTCAGATGCAGCCGAGTTCAGGAAATTACTTGAAAAAAAGGCGAATTTCAGTGAAAAAAAGGTCATTTTGGTTGCTCAAACGACCTTTAACGAAGAAATTTGGAAAGAAATTCAGAAAATTTCAAAAAAAGTATGTACAAACGCGAAAATATTTGATACAATATGTAATGCGACTTCTATGCGCCAGCAGGAGGCTCAAAAATTAGCAGCCGAAAACGATGTTATGATCGTAATAGGCGGCAGGCATTCATCGAACACGGCAAAGCTGTTTGATGTGTGCAGGGCGGAATGCGGCAGAGCTTATCTTATCGAAACGGCGGCGGAGCTTAACGGCGCCATGTTTGATGGGTGCGGCTCGGCGGGAGTTGTTGCGGGCGCTTCCACGCCTGCAGGTATTATAAAGGAGGTTATTAAAACCATGTCGGAAAATTTACAACCGGTTGAAGAACAGACGGAGGTAAAAGAATCTGTTCAAAAGAGCTTTGAGGAAATGACGGATGAGGAAGCATTTGAGGCTTCGCTCAGCAGCTTAACGGGCGACCAGAAGGTCGAAGGTACGGTTATTGCTGTTAACCCCGGAGAAATTTCGGTGGACATCGGCAGAGGTGTCACCGGATATGTTACAGCGGACGAGTATTCTTCTGATCCCGATGTAAAGCTTATGGACGAGGTAAAGGCGGGTGATAAGCTTAATCTTATCATTATGAAGATTAATGACCAGGAAGGAACCGCAATGCTTTCAAAGCGTCGTTACGATGCTATTGCCGGTTGGGACAATATAGTTGCCGCCAAGGATTCCGGAGAGATCGTTACAGGCTTTGTTAAGGATGTTATTAAGGGCGGCGTTGTGGCTTATTCCAATAATGTTCGCGTTTTCATCCCCGCTTCGCAGGCAACCGCTTCCCGCGGTGAATCCCTTGAGGATCTAAAGGGTAAGGAGGTTTCCTTCCGCATTATCGAAATCGGAAGAGGCCGCAGAGCGGTAGGCTCTATCCGCAGTGTGCTCAAGGAGCAGCGCAAGGCGGCAGAGGATAAGATTTGGGAGACCATCGCAGTGGGCGACCGCTTCACGGGTGTTGTTAAGTCAATCACAAGCTACGGCGCTTTTGTTGATATCGGCGGGGTAGACGGAATGGTTCATATTTCCGAGCTTTCCTGGCAGAGAATTAAGAACCCGTCGGAGGTAGTGCTTGTAGGCGATACCGTTGAGGTTTATGTTAAGGCACTCGACCCCGAAAAGAGAAAGATATCTCTCGGCTACAAGAAGGCTGAGGATAATCCGTGGGTTATTTTTGAAAATAACTACCATGTGGGCGATACCGTTAAGGTTACTGTTGTCAGCATGACTACATACGGCGCATTTGCCCGTATAATTCCGGGTATTGACGGTCTTATCCACATTTCGCAGATTGCCGATAAGCACATTGCAAAGCCGCAGGATGAGCTGACCGTGGGTCAGGAGGTTGACGCAAAGATCATTGCCATCGATTCCGAAAAGAAGCGCGTAAGCCTTTCTATCCGTGCGCTTTTAGAGCCTGAAAAGGCTGAAGAGGCTCCTCCTGCCGTTTCCGAAGCGGATGAAACCGTTTACGAAACTCCCGATGAGGCTGCAGCACCGGCAGAGACCGAAGGACAGGCAGAGGAATAATCCGGATAAAATCGAATAAGCTTTATTCTATGAAGAGGACTCCCGTCACAAGGAGTCCTCTTTTAGATATTAGATTTTAGACGGCAGATATTAGATATGCAAGCACAGTTTCGGTGCAGATGTCGGTTTTCCGATTTGCCTGTGTCGGCAAAAGACGATCGGGCGGGGCAATCAGCTGCAGAATCTGTGTGCGCCTATCGTGGTTATCACGGGACGGGAGAATATCCACTTGCTTGTGGCGGTTGAGGGATTGTAATAATATATCGCACCGCCGCTCGGGTCAAGTCCGTTGATTGCGTCGCGGGCGGCGGAATAGGCGCTGTCGGCTATCGGTTCATAGAACTGCCCGTCGTAAAGGCAGGAAAACGCGCCTTTTTGGTAAATAACGCCCGAAAGCGTATCCGGAAACGAAGGGTGCTCTATTCGGTTAAGTATTACCGCGCCCACCGCTACCTGACCGAGATAGCTCTCGCCCCGTGCCTCGGCGGAGATTATTCTCGCAAGCAGCTCAAAGTCCGCCGAGGAGTATCCGCCTGAGGACGATTCGTTTATACCGAGCGCCTTAAGAGTTTTCTCGCCCGCAATGCCGTCGGCATCAAGTCCGTTATCCCGCTGAAAGGCGATAACGGCATTTTTTGTGCGCGTGCCGAATATGCCGTCGGTATTGTAGGTATAGTAGCCCTTACTCTTGAGTGCCTCCTGAATTTTTCTGACCTCATCGGAGCGTGACCCCATTTTTGAAAGCGCCGCTGCGGTTATACCGCATATGGCGAGCAGCAGCGACAGGGTCATTGCAAATATAAAAAACCGTTTCATTTAACCGCTTCCCTTATATTTTTTTGTTAATATATTTCCCGCATTTTATAAAAATATTCAAAAAAATACAGAGCATACTTTCTTTCGCCAAAAAAAGCTTTAACTCTGCAGGGGGCTTCGACAAAATAAACAAACCGCAGGCGTTATAATAGGCTTGAAACAGTTTATGATAATACGGCGGTGATTTCAATTGAAGGATGTTATAAGATCTGCGCCCGTAAGGGCGCTCGGAACGAACAGAGATATTGCTGCGGCGGCAGGATGGCATGTACTGACCGCCGTGGCAGGGCTTGTTGCGTCGCATGCGGTAATAGCGGACAGGCTGATTCCTTTCGGGCTGTCGTTTGCAGCAGGAATACCTGCGGCATTTGCTCCGTCAGCTGCGGTCGGTGCCTTTTTGGGATATCTGGTTTCTCCTCTCGAAAGCGGTAATTTTCGTTATATAGCGGGGGTACTCGGCGTAATTGCGCTGCGGCTTTTTGCCTCATTATCAGAAAAAATATCAAAAAATCGGCTGCTGCCGGCGGCAATATGCCTTTTTTCAAGTTTGCTTACCTCATTTTTCACAATGAGGCTGTTTGATTTCTCTGTGACGGATATATTTGCCGAGGCTTTTTTTGCTGCGGGCGGTGCGTACTTTATTTCGGGATTTTTTAGGGAGTATTACGAAAATCCTGCGGGGCTCGGAACAGGCGGCGCGGTTTCGCTTTTTTGCTTTCTCGGAATTATGCTTACGGGACTTCACGGGTTTGTATACGGCGGAATATCGGTAGGTCACATCGCGGCGCTGGCGCTTATACTTACGGCGGCGAAATACGGAGGCGTGCTGTCGGGTGCGGTATGCGGCGCCGCTGCGGCACTTTCTCTCGTTTTCGGCGGCGCCCCGGGGGACACGGCGGTGTTTTATGCCTTCACAGGCGTTTTGGCGGGCGTATTTTCCTCGTTCGGCAAATATGCCGCGATGCTTGTACCCTTATTTTTCGGGCTTGCGGGAGCGGCTGTAAATATGAGCGCCCTGCAAAGCGCGGTATGCGCGGTTGAGGCGATACTCGGCTCGGCGCTTTTTTTGGCGATTCCGCGGCGCGCGGGTATATTTTTCGGAAAGCTTTTTACCGTTAAACCGCAAATGGCAATACCCGGCGGTATAAAAAAATCGCTCGAAATGAGGCTTGATATGGCGGCGAACGCCCTTTGCGATGTCTCCGAAACGGTGGAGCAGGTGGCATCTGAACTTTCAAAAATCAATTCTCCCGATTTCGGCACGGTGATATCCGCGGTGGAGCAGGACGCTTGCGCGGGCTGCAAGCTGCGGCTTCACTGCTGGGAAAGCAAGCGCGACGATACCGTCACTGCGGTGCTCGAAATGACCAAGGCGGTAAAAAACGGTGAGCCGGAGCCCGAAAAAAGCGCACCCGAGGAATTTATCGGCAGATGCATGAGGGTCTCGCGCGTGGCAAATTCTGTTTATAAAAGGTATTCAGATTACGCCTCAAGAATAGCGGCGGAAAAAAGGATAGACGAGGTGCGCTCGGTGGTGTCCGATCAGTTTGACGGTATTTCGGATATGCTGTACGAGCTGGCGCGGGATATAGAAACAGATTCGCATTTTGATAATACGGCGGCGGAAAAGGCTGCGGCGGCGCTTAAAAATCTTAATATACAGGTTGATGAATGCAGTAGCCGCACCGATAAATTCGGACGGATAAAAATTGAGCTGAAGCTTAAAAAAGCGGGTGCTCCCGTGCTTAATAAGCTGCAGATCATGAAGCTTGTATCGGTGGTCTGCGAAAGGGATTTCGATGTCCCTGCGGTAAACGAATCGGGCGGAGATATATTCATAACCTTAAGCGAGCATGCGGCTCTCAGGGTGGATGTCGGGATAGAGCAAAAATGTGCTTCCGAATCCATGATGTGCGGGGACGCCTATAGGTATTTCTTCGACGGTCATGGGCATTTTATCACCGTGCTGTCCGACGGAATGGGCACGGGCGGCAGAGCCGCGGTGGACGGCGCTATGGCGTCGGGCCTTATGTGTCGGCTTTTAAAGGCGGGCTTCGGATTTGACTGCTCGCTTAAAATTCTCAATTCCTCAATGCTTTTCAAATCAACCGACGAATCCCTTGCGACGGTGGATATTTCAAGCATAGACCTTTATAACGGGCAGGTCGAGCTTTACAAGGCGGGCGCAGCCCCCACGGTGATACGCCGCTCCGGCAGAACCGGTAAGGCGGAAAGCACCTCGCTGCCTGCGGGGATACTGCGCGAGGTACGGTTTGACAAGGCGACGGTAAAATGCCGCGAGGGGGATATAATAGTAATGATGTCCGATGGGGCGGCATTTGACGGCTGCGACTGGATAAGAGACGAGCTTCAAAAATGGGAGGGCGGAACGGCGCAGGAGCTGTCCGAGCGGCTGTGCGAGGGCGCGCACAGGCGGAGAAACGACAACCGCGAGGACGATATAACCGTGATAACCGCAATACTTAAAAAATCCGTTTGAAAAATATCTTGAAATTTTTTCCGCTTTGTGTTATACTGCCTTTAAGGTTTAAGGGAGTAGCTGACGGTCGGGGCTTTCGACCGCTGCAAAATGCGTCAATACACGGCTTTTGCCCGCGTTTGCATTAAACAGCAAGACTTTTACCGTGCATACACTGTGCGGTAAGGGTCTTTTTTTAAACCTGTTTTTAAAAACATTATTTTATTAAAAGGTGTGGATGAGAAAAAATGTCATTAAGCGATTTTAGTTTTTTGGTGCAGAATTTTGCCGAGCTGCTCGACTGGCGGTATGTTGTGATGTGGGCTATCGGCGGAATACTCATATTTCTCGCGATAAAGTACGAAATGGAGCCTACGCTGCTTTTGCCCCTCGGCTTCGGAACAATACTTGTAAACATTCCGTTTTCGGGTGCGGTGGATAGGATTTTCGGCGGAAAGCTGCAGGAAGGCGCGCTTTCAACGCTTTATAAGGCGGGTATAGAAAACGAGCTTTTCCCGCTTATACTTTTTATCGGTATCGGCGCAATGATAGACTTCGGTCCTCTGCTTTCCAACCCCAAGCTGATGATATTCGGCGCGGCGGCGCAGTTCGGAATATTCTTCACCTTCTGTGCGGCATCGATGTTCTTCGATTTAAACGATGCGGCATCAATAGGCATTATAGGCGCGGCGGACGGTCCTACCGCGATTGTAGTATCTCAAAAGCTCAATTCGGCTTATCAGGGAGCTATAATGGTGGCAGCGTATTCGTATATGGCGCTTGTGCCCATAATTCAGCCGCCCGTAATAAAGCTGCTTACCACCAAAAAGGAGCGGCTTATAAGAATGCCGTACCACGATAAAAAGGTATCAAAGCTTACAAAAATACTTTTCCCCATCGTTATAACCGTTGTGGCAGGCATAGTTGCTCCCGAATCGGTTTCGCTTATCGGTTTCCTTATGTTCGGAAACCTGCTGCGTGAGTGCGGGGTGTTAAACTCCCTTTCGGAAACGGCGCAGAATGTGCTTGCAAACCTGATTACCATTTTCTTAGGGATTACAATAGCAACCCAGATGCAGGCGGAAAAATTCCTCGATCCGAAAACGCTTTTAATACTGGGACTCGGGCTTTTCGCCTTTGTGTTTGATACTGCCGGCGGCGTGCTTTTCGCCAAATTCCTCAACCTGTTTTTAAAGAACAAGGTCAACCCCATGATAGGTGCGGCGGGTATTTCCGCTTTCCCGATGTCGGGACGCGTTGTGCACAAAATGGGGCTTAAGGAGGATCCGCAGAACTTCCTGCTTATGCACTCCGTAGGCGTTAATGTATCGGGTCAGATAGCCTCTGTAATAGCAGGCGGACTGATACTCAATTTCTTCTTATAAGGAGGACTTAAGTAATGACTTTCAATCCTATGAATTTCGTAACCAACCTTCGCTACCTCGCCGTGGGAATGGTAAGCATTTTCGCGGTTATCGGGGTAATAATCCTCATTACCGTTATTCTCAATAAGATATTTACCAAAAAAGACTGATTTTGAAAGCGCGGTGAGAAGTTATGGAGCTTGACCCCAAAACCACAAAAAAAATACTGTTTTTCATCGCCTTCGGGGCAGTGTGCTTTGCAGCCGTTGCAAATTTCGAAAGGCTTTTATCGGCGCTGGGCGGAGTGATTTCGGTATTCCGCCCGGTTATTACCGCGCTTTGCATCGCCTTTGTTCTCAATGTGCTTTTGTCGGCTCTTGAAAACAAGGCGTTTGCTTTTATGGATAAAAGCAAACGAAGGCTTGTAAAAAAGGCGAAAAGACCGCTTTGCCTGACACTTACATATCTTATAGCATTAGGGCTTATAGTGCTGCTTATTGCGGTTATAATTCCCGATGTTATAAACACCTGCGTAAGTCTTGCGGAAAAGCTGCCATTGCTTATGAACGATGTGCGGACATTTACCGAGGATACACTTGAAAAATTTAATCTGTCGCAGAATTTTGTGCCGAATATAGAGATCGACTGGACAAAGGTTGCCGATACGATAAAGGATTATCTCGTAAATTATTCCGACCGCATTTTCGGCAGCGCGTTCAGCATTACAACCTCGGTCTTCTCGGGCGTCTACAACACGGTGTTCAGCGTTATGATCTCGGTTTACATTCTTGCCTGCAAGGAGAAGATAGGGCGGTTTACGGTGAAATGCATTGACGCATTCGCACCGAAAAGGGCTGCCGCCGCGATTTATCATGTTTCCTCCCTTACATACGGCTGCTTTTCAAAATTTATAGGCGGGCAGCTTACCGAATCGGTCATTCTGGGATTGCTTTGCTTTATAGGCATGACGGTATTCCGTTTCCCGAACGCAACAATAATTTCGGTGTTTATCTGCGCGACCTCGCTTATACCAATAGTCGGCGCGACGCTCGGCGTTATTGTGGGCTTCCTGCTCATTTTCATTTCAAGCCCCGTAAAGGCGTTGCTTTTCATTGTCTTTTTTGTGGTGCTGCAGCAGCTTGAGGGCTCGCTCATTTATCCGCGCGTTGTGGGTAAATCGGTAGGTCTGCCCGGCGTAATAGTAGTTTGCGCAGTGCTGGTCGGCGGAAATATCGGGGGAATTTTCGGTGCGCTTGTAAGCGTGCCTGTGTCCGCAGTGCTTTATATTCTTTTAAAAGAGGCGGTAGAGCGCCGAGCGCCGAAGGAAAATACCGAAAAAGAGTAGTTTATAAAAACTTTTTATTGACAGATGTATAGAATTTGAGGTATAATCTTAAATTGATAGGTTATGGCTTTTAATTTTTCTTCGCCCCTTTAGGGCGCGCCTGACCGCCAACTGTGTTAATTAAGGAGGGTTTATAGATGAAAAGAACTTATCAGCCGAAAAAGCTGCACCGCAAGAAGGAGCATGGCTTCTTAAAGCGCATGGCAACATCCAACGGCCGCAAGGTGCTCGCTCGCCGCAGAGCAAAGGGCAGAAAGCAGTTGACATACTAAATCCGATCGGAAGTGCAGGCGCGTCCGCACTCTCCGGCGGAAATTCCGCTTCTGAAAATCGGGGATTTTCGGCTGTGCTTTCCTTTTGCCGATATTACCCCTGCGCCCCTGAAAATCAGCTTTAAGGCTGATTTTCGCTTATAAGGCGTTTTTTCGGCGCATATTGTGCCGGGAATTTTGCGGAGTTGAGTTTTAGTTGTCTGCAGTTTGAGCCACTTCTATGTGGCTTTTCATTTTATTGAGACTATGAAAAGTATTTCAAAGCTAAAAGAGAATTACGAGTTTCGCCGTGCATATAAAAAGGGAAAATCCTTTGTGTCGCCGTGTTTTGTCATTTATGCGGCAAAGAACCGCTGCGGCGGAACGCGTCTCGGTATAACGGCCGGGAAAAAAATAGGCGGAGCGGTTCAGCGCAACCGCGCAAAGAGAGTAATAACCGCCGCCTTCAGAGAGTGTCTTCCCGGAATAAAGCCGGGATACGATTTTGTTATTGTGGCGAGAACCCGCATACTTGAAATTAAGAGCACCGCCGCCGCGCAAACCATGAAGAAGCAGCTGTCAGCGGCGGGTATTTACGATTATGATAGGCAAAATATTGATAAAGCTGATTGAGCTTTACCGTAAAAATATTTCTCCGCGTAAAATTCCTTGCTGTCGGTTTACGCCGACCTGCTCGGCATATGCCATTGAGGCAATACAAAAACGCGGAGCGTTTGTCGGAACACTTTTAAGTATTTGGAGAATTTTAAGGTGCAATCCGCTCTGCAAGGGCGGGTATGATCCCGTGCCCGAAAAAAAGGGCAAAAAAAGCGATTAAAACTAACCACAGCCGCCAGGCGGCTTGAACGGACGGTGCGTTAATGCAAGCAATTTTTAATATTATAAACATTCCCTTCGGTTGGGTGCTTGAATTTCTTTCGGGCATTTTCGGCGGAAATTTTGCCGCCGCTGTTTTTGCGTTTACACTTATAATCAACATTATTCTTATTCCGCTGAGCATAAAAAGCCAGAAATCCTCGGTTCAGCAAATGCGCATTAAGCCGAAATTAGACGAGCTTAAAAAGAAATACGGCGACGATAAGCAGAAGTACAGCGAGGCTATGCAAAAGCTGTATCAGGAAGAGAACGTGTCTATGTCGGGCGGCTGCCTGCCTATGATTTTGCGCCTGGTGCTTATGATGAGCATTTATTACCTCATTATGTCGCCGCTCACCTATATGTCACACGCAGAGCCAACGCAGGTTTCAAACGTTACTACCGCCATAAGCGAAAGCCTTACCGACCTGCAAAAAAGCAACGAAGAAGAATACAAAAAAATAACCGACGAAATCTCCTGGAAAAAGGGAGGCAACAACGAGCTTAGTATAGTTAAAATCATACGCGAAAAGCCCGAGGTTATAAAGGAACTGCTCTCAGATGAGGAATACGCGAAAATAGAGAACGACCTTAAATCAATTACAGCAGCCGATGAAAAGGCAAATGTTGACTATTCCTTCTTCGGAATAGACTTAACCCAGACGCCTAAATTTTCATTTGATATATTCCATAATGCCCAGCTTATTTGGGTAATGCCGATTTTGGCGTTTTTGGCGCAAATGCTCACAAGCGCGCTGTCGCTTATGATGCAGAAAAAGCTCAACCCCGATTCGCCCAATATGGCGGGAATGATGCTCACAATGCCGCTTCTTTCCCTGTTTATCGGCTTTACATTGCCCGGCGGTGTTGCGTTCTACTGGGCGTGCTCGTCACTTATAGGCGGGTTTATACAGGTGGGCGTGCAGCAGTTTTACGGCCCGCAGCGCATGCTTGCCCGCGAGCGCGTAAAGGAGCTTACAAAGGAATGCGATTTTGAGGCGCTCCAAATGAAAAAAGCCGAACAGGCCGTTTTAAACGGAGAAAAAACGGAATAAAGCTATAAGGGCGTATAGAGCGCCGCACATAAAGGAGGATTTCACTTGATAAAGGAAGCAAGAGGATACGGCAATACTATAGACGAGGCAAGAGAAAATGCCGTTGCAATGTTAAACGCGTCGGAAAATGACGATATTCAGTTTGAGGTTATAGCTACCCCAAAGAAGAAAACGCTCGGAATTTTCGGCGGCAGAAAGGCAGAGGTTCGTGTTTTTGTGGAGCTGCCCGATGAAAAGCCCGCAAAGCAGAAGCGCCCGCAGCCCAAAAAAGAAAATAAGCCTGCAAAGCAGGCTGAAAAAACCGTAAGGGAAGAAAAACCGCAGGAGCCTAAGGCTGAGAAAAAAACTGCCCCTGCCGCAAAACCCGAAAAGGCGCAGAAGCCCGATCCGACAGAGGGCTTCGGTGAGCTTAAGGAAATAGCTGAGCTGCCCGCAGATTCAAGAGCTGCGCGCGCAGCAAATTATTTAAGAGGAATACTCGATAATATCGGTTGCTCCGATATAACAATGAAGGCCGCAGCCAAGGAAAATGCAGTGCTTATAAGCCTTGAGGGTGAAACCGTCGGAATTATAATCGGTCACAGAGGCGAAACTCTCGATTCGATTCAGTATTTAACCAGCCTTGCCGCAAGCAACAACGGCGGAGGATACTTTAAGGTCACCATAAACATAGGCAACTACCGCGAAAAGCGTGAGGAAGCACTTGTTAATCTTGCAAAGCGCGTTTCTGAGCAGGTTATAAGAACCGGTCGCTGCCGCAGTCTTGAGCCTATGAATCCTTATGAGCGCAGAATAATTCACACTGCCGTGCAGGAAATCAATGGCGTGGTTTCCAATTCCTTCGGCGAGGGAACCGCAAGGCGGGTTGTAATCGGCATTGAGGGCGGAGAAATGCGTCCTCCGAGAAAAAACGGCAGAGATTTTAAGGACGGCGGACGCCGCAGAGCGCCTTCAAAGGCTGCCCCTGCATCGGCATCAAACAGAGAGCCGAAAAAGGATAATGACGCTCCTCTTTACGGTAAGATTAATTAATTTTAAAATTTAAAAATTCTTAACGGATTGATTTAGATTATCAGGCAACAATAGTATTAAGTCTGATTCGTTGTTGTGCTGAATTTTTGTACGGGGAGTGCGTTTTTTGGAAAAGTTTGTAATAAACGGCGGACGCCCGCTGCACGGCGAGGTTCGCATAAGCGGCGCAAAGAATGCTGCTGTTGCCATTCTTCCGGCGGTTTTGCTTTCCGACGGCCCTTGCGTTATAGAAAATCTTCCTGATATATCCGATGTTTCCACAATTTTAAGAACCATGCAGTCCTTGGGTGCACAGATAAGGATGATAAATAGATCTACGGTGGAAATAGATCCGCGCCATGTTAATTCCTTTGTCGTTTCCAAAAAAATGGCGGAGGGCATGCGGGCTTCAAGCTATTTTCTCGGTGCGCTTTTGGGAAGAATGCTGCGTGCGCGCGTAGCGCCGCCCGGAGGCTGTGATTTCGGCGTTCGGCCGATTGATCAGCATATAAAGGGCTTTGAGGCACTGGGCGCCAAAATGACCATAGAAAACGGAATGGTTGACGCAAAGGCAATGTCGCTTACCGGATGCCTCATTTATCTTGATGTTGTGTCGGTAGGGGCCACCATAAATATAATGCTGGCTGCAGCTAAAGCGGACGGTCTTACAATAATAGAGAACGCCGCGCGCGAGCCGCATATAGTGGATCTTGCAAATTTCCTCAATTCCATGGGTGCCAACATAATGGGCGCAGGCACGGGTGTTATCAAAATACGCGGCGTAAAGCATTTAAGCGGCGCTGATTACAGCATTATCCCCGACCAGATAGAGGCGGGAACTTATATGGCGGCGGCGGTTGCCACACGCGGCGATATATTGGTCACAAATGTGACTCCGAAGCACTTGGAATCCATTATAGCAAAGCTTCGTGAAACGGGCGCGGAAATCACCGAATTTGATGAATCGGTGCGCGTTAAAATGACGCACCGCCCGCGCAAGTGCAATGTTAAAACAATGCCTCACCCCGGCTTCCCGACCGATATGCAGCCACAGATAGCAGCGGTTTTAAGCATAGCAGACGGTACAAGCATAATAACCGAGGGCGTGTGGGACAGCCGTTTCAGATATGTCGAGCAGCTTACCTTTATGGGCGCGGATATTCAGGTGGACGGTAAAATGGCGGTTATAACCGGCGTTGAATGTCTTAAGCCCTCGCCTGTTCGTGCAGTTGATCTGCGCGCGGGCGCCGCAATGATAATTGCGGGGCTTTCGGCTGACGGAACAACCGAGATCGAGGAGATCGACCATATCGACCGCGGCTATGAAAATGTTGTTGAAAAATTCTCCGCTTTGGGTGCGGATATAAAGCGAGTTAAGAGCTTTGACAATATCAAGGCATTAAAACAGGCATAATTTATAATTCGTAATGCGGAATTCGTAATGCGGAATTATTATTACAGTGTAAAATAGCTCCCGCATATAACGGGGGCTATTTTTAATTTTAAATTCGGGAGTAAAAAAATGTCGAAAATATGTCCGCTGTTCAGCGGGTCTACCGGCAACAGTACATATATAGAGGGGGCGACCGGCGCTGTTCTTGCGGATGTCGGCATGTCCTGCAAGGCGGTTACCGATGCGCTTCAATATGTAGGCGGTGATATTGAAAAAATATCCGCCGTGGTTATAACCCATGAGCACATAGATCACATAAAGGGCTTAAAGCCGTTCCTTAACACGGCAAGGCAAGCGATGCTTATCTCAACTGCCGGAACCCTTGAGGCACTTGAAGCCGCGGGGAAAATACCGCCGCACACGAAGGTCCTTGCTATCGGAGAAGAAACGCTTGAGGCGGGGGGAATCGGAATATCCCGCTTTGAAACAAGCCATGACGCGGCGTCTCCCTGCGGCTACTGCTTTTTTATGCCGGACGGGCGGAAGATTTCGGTCTGCACCGACCTCGGCGTTATGACCGATACCGTGCGCGGCGCCGTTTCGGGCAGCGATGCGGTGCTTATAGAATCGAATTACGATATCGATATGCTCAAAAAAGGGCCTTATCCGGCAGAGCTTAAAATGCGGATAATGTCAGAGTGCGGGCATTTATCGAACAATGCCTGTGCCGCCGAGCTGCCGGAGCTCTTGAAAAGCGGTACGACCCGTTTCATTTTGGGACATTTAAGCAGGAACAACAACAATCCGCTTTTGGCGCTTTCAGCCGCTAAAAATACATTGACAGAGGCGGGCGCTGCGGTCGGATCCGACTGCATTTTAGAAGTGGCAGCCCCTAAAAATAACGGGGTGACGGTTTTATGATGAAGGTAACTCTTATAGCCCCCGAGGGGCTTAAGGAAAAATATCTGCGGGACGCGGCAGACGAATATATAAAGCGGCTGCGCGGCTTTTGCGATTTGAAGATTGCGGAGTTTTCGCCCTTTAAGCTGCCCGATAAGCCGAGTGGGTCACAAATAGCCGCCGCGCTTGACCGCGAGGCGGAGCAGATTTTAAAGCGAATCCCCGCAGGCAGCCGCACGGCCGCCCTCTGCATTGAGGGCAAAATGCTTTCAAGTGAGGAATTAGCAGGGGAAATTCACGCGGCGGATAATTCCGGTACGCCCTTTACCTTTATAATCGGCAGCTCGCACGGGCTTGCGGAGCAGGTGAAAAGAACTGCTGATATTCGGCTTTCGTTTTCAAAAATGACCTTTCCGCATCAGCTTTTCAGAGTGCTGCTGCTTGAGCAGCTTTACCGTGCTTATAAAATAAATTCGGGCGGAGCGTACCATAAATAGCGGTAAAACAAGCCGAACGGTTTACTCGGATGCGTCCTGCTTTGACGATTCCTCCGTTTTGCCGAAATAATCGTCAATTCCCTGAAAATCGGCGCGGGCATCGTAAACATAATGTGTCGGGTAGTTAATTGCAAAATAATCGTAATCATGAATATATTCGTGCGCGGTGAAGAGATCGTCCAAATTATGCTCCCTCACGCCGCGCTCCCAAATTTCAAGCGCTTTTTTCAGATTATTGCCGCTTTCCTTATCGTTTATCTTATAAATGATATACGAAAGCGCCGATTTTACCCGCTTGTTAACGTCAAATTCCTTCTTTTCGTTCGTTATCGGGTCTAAAAAGCCCTCGTTGCTTTCAAGGCAGTCCCAGTAAGCGCTGTCCTTGGATTTTAAAAGCGATACATTATTCAGTAAAAATTTCTCAACGGCATAATGCGCGTCGCGTATTTCCCTTTCCACACGCTTTTTTTCGTTCTTATTCAAGCCCTCGGTTATGCGTTCCTCCGCTGCGGTGCATATCTCCTCGCTCGGGACGGGCAGTGAGGAATTATGCAGATAATATCTCTTATTTGTAAAGCACAAAAGCTCGGAATACACATTATCCGAAATTCGGAAAATATGCTTTTCTCTGTCCTTTTGTATTATCACATAAGCGTCTGAGAAGATTGTACGGCACATATCAAGCTTTGATAAGCATTTGCCGTCGGCAGAGTAAAACTCAAAGCTCCAATAGGAATTAAGCTCCGAATCCCGCGGATCGACATCAGGCTTATACCAAGCGGTATCGGTCATTATTTTTATAAAGCTTTTTATTTTTTCGGGATCGTCTATTGTGTATTCGGCGTCGTTTTTATCGGTACGGTCGACCGCAACGATTTTTTCTATCTCTGCGGGGAGGAGAGAGGATATGCTTTCCGCCTGCGTACCCTCGAAAAGCTCGCGCGCGTTAACAAACATCCGCTTTATTTCTCTTATAAGCGGCTCTCTTACCTCCCTGATGCCGCATGCCGCAGCAGTGAGCGACAGCACTGCCGCAAGCGCTATGCAGGCGGCGCGCTTGCCTGCGGTGTTTATAAGCCTGCAGACCCCGCTCTGCATACGGATAAGCCTTTCCATCCGCATATCAAATTCGCGGGAGAATTCATGTGTGCCGTTTGCGGGGAAATCAAGCTGTGATTCGATAAACGCTTTTTTCAGAACGGAATTATTCATTTTCCTGCCCCCTTAATGCCTGCAGCAGCAGCTTTTTGCCGCGCACAAGCTGCATTTTTACGGTTGATACCTTTCTTTCAAGCAGCGCCGCTGTTTTTTTAACAGGCAGCTCGTTTACATAATGCAGAAATAAAACCTCATTATACGGCGTCGGCACGCTTTTGATTGCGGCAATCAGGTCTTCGTACTCCGTTTTTTCGGCAAGCTCCTCAATAAGCGCGTCATCCGCTGCGAGTTCACAGGTATCGATCGGCGTTTCGTTAAGCCTTTTAAGGCGGCGCAGACGGTCATAGGCGGTGTTTTTGGTTATTACCGTAAGATACGCCGCAGTGCGCCTTGAGCCTATATCGTCTATCTGCTTAATGCTTTTCGCTGTCTTTATAAACGCGTCATGCAGAACATCCTCCGCGTCTGCGCTGTTTTTAACTATCTTCAGCGCGCACGCATAGAGCATATCACGGTATTTATAATATATTTTCTCAAATTTGCTTTTTTCATCCTCTGTATCAAACGCCGAAATAAACGTCGAAATCGCCCCCTCTTCTTTTAAAACGTTTCAAACATATAAAACGGTTACAAATATAATAATGCTTTTTATAAATGTGTTCAAGGATAAATTGGGCAAGGAAGTTAAAAATATTTTTGGAGGACATAAAAATGGAAGGAAAAATTTATGATATAGTTATAATCGGCGGCGGCTGTGCGGGGCTTACGGCGGCAATTTACGCACGGCGCGCCGAAAAATCGGTTTTGGTGCTCGAAAAAAATGCCTTCGGCGGTCAGATTGTCTATTCACCGGAGGTTGAAAATTTCCCCGGTTTTATAAAAATCAGCGGTCTTGAATTTTCCGACAGGCTTTATTCCCAAGCAAAGGGTCTCGGCACGGAGTTTGAAATCGATAACGCCGTGAAAATTTTAACGGACGGAGAATACAAAACGGTGATAACCGATTACGGCAAATACAAGTGCCGTGCGGTTATAATTGCGGCGGGACTTACACACAGAAGGCTTGGACTTGAAAATGAGGAAAGGCTTGCGGGTCACGGCATATCATATTGCGCGGTGTGCGACGGGGCCTTTTTTAAGGGAAAGGATGTTGCGGTTTGCGGCGGGGGGAATACCGCGGTGACCGACGCGCTTTTTCTTTCGGATATTTGCAGAAGCGTGACGGTAATACACCGCCGCTCCGAATTCCGCGCAGACCCGGTTTTATCGGAAAAGCTGCGCAAAAAAAACAACATCCGCTATGAATTCGATTCGGAAATAACCGAGCTTGCAGGGGAGCAGGGTCTGCAAAAAATAACCGTCCTTAATAAACGGACAGGTGAAAGCCGCGATATTTCGGTTGAGGCTTTGTTTGTTGCGATAGGCTTCCTGCCGCAGAATGATATCTGCAAAAATACGGCGGAGCTTGATGACGGCGGCTTTATAAAAGCGGGCGAGGATTGTGTGACCTCATGCTCCGGTATCTTCGCTGCCGGTGACTGCCGAACGAAGGCGCTTCGCCAATTGACCACAGCTGCTGCCGACGGTGCAGCCGCCGCATATGCCGCCTGTAAATTTATAGGTTGATTAAAATTGCCCGAACAGAAACATGCCCCCTTTGAGGCTTTGATATCCCAAAGGGGGCTATTTTGCGCCCTTATTAAAGTGTTAATGACAAAGTAGCTTCGGGTCGGCTTTTAATCGGCTCGGCGTAAAGCCCCTGTACTTCTTAAACATTTTATTAAAGTGAACCGTATTATTAAAGCCGCAGGTTGGTGCAATTTCGAGCATGGTCAGCTTGTTGCTTACGGAGGTAAAAATTCTTGTCGCCTTTTCGATTCGCTTGGCGTTTATATAATCGCAAACGGTAATCCCGTTTATTTTTTTAAAGAGGTGAGAAAAGCAATTAGGCGTCAGCGCCATTATTCTTGCAAGCTTTTCAAGCTTGAGTTCCTCGCAGATATGCCGCTCTATATAATTATATATCCGCAGCATATTAACGGCGTGCTCTTTGGTATCATAAGTCGGGATATTGAAGAAAAGATCATTTCAACCTTTACATGCCTTGCTCTTTCTGCTGTTATGCAAATATGGCATGCAAGCCGATTTTTGCCTTTTGCGCAATTCATAACTTTGTTTTTTTATACCGTACTTTGGACTTTACATGTAATTTGAAGAATAGCTCAAAAATTTGAAATTTTATTGTTAAAACACTGCAAAAATCTTTTTGAAAAACCCTAGAAAAACTTGACACGAACCACCGAATTTTAAATACTTGACGGAAAGGCGAAAAATGGTGTATAATATACTTTGAGTTATTATAAGGAGAGATACGGCTAATGGCGAAAACCACCGCGGAATACGGCAACGACAGTATAAAAAAGCTTGAGGGTCCCGATAGAGTGCGAAAGCGTCCGGGCGTTATTTTCGGTTCGGACGGGCTTGACGGCTGCGAGCATTCGGTTTTTGAAATAATATCAAATTCAATAGACGAGGCGCGCGAGGGTTATGGGCAGAAGATAATTGTCACAAAGTATGCCGACGGCTCTATTGAGGTGCAGGATTTCGGTCGCGGCGCACCTGTTGATTTTAATAATAAAGAGCAGTGCTTTAACTGGGAACTTTTATACTGCGAGTTATATGCCGGCGGCAAATACAACACGAACGACGGCGCAAACTACGAGTATTCGGTAGGCTTAAACGGCTTAGGTCTTTGCTCTACCCAGTATTCCTCGGAATATATGGACGTGGAAATAAAGCGCGACGGGTTTAAATATAACCTGCACTTTGAAAAAGGCTACAATGTGGGCGGTCTTAAAAAAGAGCCCTACGACGGCAAGGACACAGGCACCAAAACCCGCTGGAAGCCCGATATTGAGGTTTTCACCGACGTTAATATTCCCACCGAGTATTTTCTTGATACCCTTAAAAGGCAAGCAATTGTAAACGACGGGCTGTTGTTTATTTTTAAAGAGCAGCAGGGCGCGCGCTTTGTGCAGCAGGAAATTGTTTATAAAAACGGTATTAAGGATTACGTTAACGAAACCGTGGGCGAGGAAAGACTTTCGTCCGTTCAGTTTTGGCAGACCGAAAGAAAGGGCAGAGACCGCGAGGACAAGCCCGAATACAAGGTTAAAATAAACACGGCGCTTTGTTTTTCAAACCGCCATACATTAAAGGAATATTACCACAATTCAAGCTGGCTTGAATACGGTGGTGTTCCCGAAAAAGCGACCCGCAGCGCCTTTGTTTCACAGATAGACGCATATATAAAGCAAAGCGGAAAATACAAATCCAACGAAAGCAAAATTACCTTTTCGGATATTGAAGAATGCTTAGTGCTTGTTATTTCCTCATTTTCAACCGTAACCTCATACGAAAACCAGACTAAAAAGGCTATTACCAATAAATTTATATACGAGGCTATGACCGATTTTCTGCGGCATCAGCTTGAAGTATATTTTATTGAAAATAAAGCCGAGGCGGATAAAATAGCCGACCAGGTGCTTGTAAACAAGCGTAGCCGCGAGCGCAGCGAAAGGGAGCGCATCAACCTTAAAAAGACCCTGCAATCCTCTAACTCTATGCTTGACAGGGTGGATAAATTTGTAGACTGCCGCTCAAAGGACGTAGAGCAGCGCGAGGTATTTATAGTTGAGGGCGATTCGGCTTTAGGCTCTTGCAAGCTGGCACGAAACGCCGAATTTCAGGCAATAATACCTGTAAGGGGCAAAATTTTAAACTGCCTTAAGGCCGACTACGAAAAGGTGTTTAAAAGTGAAATTATAACCAATCTTATTAAGGTATTGGGCTGCGGGGTTGAGGTAAAATCCAAAGCAAATAAGGGCCTTGCAACCTTTGACCTTTCGGCGTTGCGGTGGAACAAGGTCATAATATGTACCGATGCGGACGTGGACGGCTTTCAGATTCGCACCCTTATTCTTACAATGATATACAGACTTATGCCCACCCTTATAAACGAGGGTAAAATTTATATTGCCGAAACCCCGCTTTACGAAATAGGCACAAAGGATATGACCTACTTCGCCTATGACGAAAAGGAAAAAATTGATATTCTTGACAAAATAGGGGACGGCAAGTACACCATTCAGCGCTCAAAGGGACTGGGCGAAAACCAGCCCGATATGATGAACCTTACAACAATGAACCCCGAAACGCGCCGTCTTATAAAGGTTATGCCGCAGGACGCCGAGCGCACCTCGCAGATGTTTGATTTGCTGCTTGGGGACGATTTGCAGGGCAGAAAGGACTTTATAGCCGAAAACGGCTATATGTATCTTGACGAGGCGGATTTATCTTAATTCGGAATGCGGAATTAGGAATGCGGAATTAAGGGGACAAAATGGAGAACGTAATCGTTACAAAAAGTAAGGATTTTGCCGTAAGAATTATTCGGGCATATAAATACCTTACTGCCGAAAAAAACGAATATATTATGTCAAAGCAGCTTTTAAGGAGCGGCACAAGTATAGGCGCAAATGTAAAAGAGGCAATAAGAGGTCAGACAAAGCCTGATTTTTACGCAAAGCTTAATATTGCGCTTAAAGAAGCCAGCGAAGCCGAATATTGGCTTGAAATTCTTTATGAAACAGATTATATAGATAAGAAATTATACGAAAGCATAAATTCGGATTGTGAAGAAATTATAAAGCTTTTAGTTTCGATAACTAAAACTCAACAAAAATAATTCCGCATTACGCATTCCGAATTCCGAATTAAAATGAGGAAGTGAAGTTTGTGGCGACTAAAAAGAAAAAAGAACCGAAGTCGGTAAAGCCTAAAATAAACGCTTACATTGCCGGCGCGGGGCTTACGGTAGAGCAGCCGATAACCGATACGCTCGAAACCAACTATATGCCTTATGCCATGAGCGTTATAGTATCCCGTGCGATACCGGAAATAGACGGCTTTAAGCCCTCGCACAGAAAGCTGCTTTATACCATGTATAATATGGGACTTTTAAAGGGCAGCACAATAAAATCGGCGAATATAGTGGGGCGCACAATGCAGTTAAACCCCCACGGTGATGCGGCTATTTATGAGACCATGGTGCGTTTGTCAGAGGGGTATCAGGCGCTTTTGCACCCGTATGTTGCCTCTAAGGGCTCGTTCGGTAAAGCCTATTCGCGCGATATGGCATACGCCGCCTCGCGTTATACCGAGGCAAAGCTTTCCCCCATTGCATCAGAGCTTTTTGCCGATATTGATAAAGACACGGTAGATTTTGTGGACAACTATGACGCTACCATGAAAGAGCCTACGCTTTTCCCCGTCACTTTCCCCTCGGTGCTTGTAAACGCGAACACGGGTATTGCCGTAGGTATGGCAAGCTCGATTTGCCCGTTTAACCTGCGCGAGGTCTGTGAGACAACGATAGGCTATATAAGGGATAACGATATAAACGTGGCGGACACCCTTTTAGCCCCCGATTTTCCCATAGGCGGTAAGCTTTTATACGACCGCGCGGCTATGGAAAAAATTTACGAAACTGGCCGCGGCAGCTTTAAGGTGAGAGGCGTATACGCTTACGATAAATCGCAGAACTGCATAGATATTACCGAAATACCGCCCACTACCACAAGTGAGGCGATTATAGAAAAGGTAATAGAGCTTGCAAAGCTTAAAAAAATAACCGAAATTAACGATATTCGTGATGAAACAGACTTAAACGGTCTTAAAATAACAATTGACCTGAAGCGCGGGGCAGACCCCGAAAAGCTTATGAAAAAGGTCATGAAAATGACCCCGCTTGAGGATAGCTTTTCCTGCAACTTCAATATTTTAATTGCAGGCTCGCCGCGCGTTATGGGCGTTAAGGAAATTATTTCCGAGTGGGTGGCGTTCAGGGAGGAATGTGTGCGCCGCCGCGTTTACTTCAAGCTATCAAAGGCAAAGGACAGGCTGCACCTTTTAAAGGGTCTTGAAAAAATACTGCTTGATATTGATAAGGCGATAAAAATCGTGCGCGAGACCGATGAGGAAGCGCAGGTTGTGCCGAACCTGATGATAGGCTTCGGAATAGACGAAATTCAGGCGGAATATGTTGCGGAAATAAAGCTGCGCCACTTAAACCGCGAATATATTTTAAAGCGCACGGCGGATATTGAAGATTTAATGAAAGAAATCGCCGAGATGGAGAGCGTTTTAAACTCCCGCTCAAAGCTTTTGAATATAATAATTAAGGAATTAAAGGAAGTTGCCGAAAGATACGGGCAGGACCGAAAGACCGAGATTATAAGCGCGGCAGAGGAAAGCAACGAGGACGAGCCTATAGAGCTTGATACCTCCCCCGTGACCCTTTTCTTTACCAAGGACGGATATTTCAAGAAAATAACCCCGCAGTCACTCAGAATGAGCGGCGAGCAAAAGCTGAAAGAGGGGGACGAAATAACGCAGACGGTAGAGTCCACCAATGCAGAGGAGCTTTTGTTCTTCAGTAATAAATCGCAGGTTTATAAATCCCGCACATCGGAATTTTCCGATGGCAAGGCAAGCGTGCTAGGCGATTATGTGCCATCGAAACTTGAATTTGAGGAGGCGGAAAACGCCGTTTATATGGTGGCGACCGCCGATTATAAGGGTTATATGCTCTTTGTGTTTGATAACGGCAGAATAGCAAAGGTTCCGCTTTCCTCTTACCAAACAAAGACCAATCGCAAAAAGCTTATAAAGGCATATTGCGATAAATTCACTCTGCACAGTATTTTCTTTATAAAAGAGGATACCGAGCTGCTCTTAAAATCCACAAACGGGCGTATGCTTATAGTGAACACCGCGTCTGTTCCCGCAAAGACCACAAAGGATAACGGCGGCATAGCCGTAATGACACAAAAGCGCGGGCAAAGGCTGTCCGAGGTCGGCATTTACGAAAAGGACGGTTTGGAGGGCGACCACCGCTACCGCACGCGTAATTTACCTGCGGCGGGCAGTAAAAAGCCTGTTGGCACTGCCGAGCAGGAGCAGATGATACTGTAAAATAAAAAAGAGCGTCGGTTATTACCGGCGCCCAATGTCGGCGCCGATGCAAACGCTTTATTCGTCGCTGACAACTATAATATACCCTTTAATTTTTTAAATATACATTTTTTACGGACGGAGAGAAATCTTAATGGCACGAGAACTATCAAAACAGTACGACCCGAAAGAGGTTGAAGAAAGAATTTATAAAATGTGGCTTAACGGCAGGTATTTCCACGCTAAATGTGAGGAAAATAAGCCTACCTACACAATAGTTATTCCGCCCCCGAATATTACGGGTCAGCTCCATATGGGGCACGCGCTCGATAACACGCTTCAGGATATACTTATCCGCTTTAAGCGTATGCAGGGGTACGATACCCTGTGGGTGCCGGGAACCGACCATGCCTCAATTGCGACCGAGGCGAAAATAGTTGAAAAAATGCGGCAAGAGGGGCTTACCAAAGAGGATGTAGGAAGAGACGGCTTTTTGGAGCGCGCATGGGAATGGAAAAAGCAGTACGGCGGCAGAATTATAGAGCAGCTTAAAAAAATGGGCTCCTCGTGCGACTGGGAAAGAGAGCGCTTTACCCTTGACGAGGGGTGCAGCAAGGCGGTTAAAGAGGTTTTCGTGCGCCTTTACGAAAAGGGGCTTATTTACAGGGGCGAAAGAATTATTAACTGGTGTCCCCACTGCAAGACCTCTATTTCGGACGCCGAGGTTGAATATGAGGAGCAGGCAGGGCATTTTTGGCATTTGCGCTACCCGTTTAAGGACGGCAGCGGCTATTTGGAGCTTGCCACAACCCGCCCCGAGACGCTGCTCGGCGATACCGCCGTTGCGGTAAACCCGAACGATGAAAGATATAAGGACCTAGTGGGCAAGACCCTTATTTTGCCGCTTGTTCACCGCGAAATACCCGTTATTGCCGATGATTATGTCGAGATGGATTTCGGAACGGGCGTTGTTAAAATTACTCCCGCGCACGACCCGAACGATTTTGAAGTAGGTCTGCGCCATAATTTGGAGGTTATAAATGTTTTAACCGACGACGCAAAGATAGTGGCCGATTACCCGAAATATGCGGGAATGGATCGCTACGAGGCACGCAAGGCTATTGTTGCCGACCTTGAAGCAGAGGGCGCGCTTGTAAAGATTGAGGAGCACGTTCACAACGTGGGCACCTGCTACCGCTGCGGCACAACGGTTGAGCCGCGCGTTTCAAAGCAGTGGTTTGTTAAAATGAAGCCCCTTGCCGAGCCTGCTATTGAGGCGGTTAAAAATGGCGAGACAAAATTTGTTCCCCAGCGTTTTGAAAAAATTTATTTCCACTGGCTTGAAAATATACGCGATTGGTGCATATCCCGTCAGCTTTGGTGGGGTCACCGCATACCTGCATGGTATTGTGCGGATTGCGGCGAAATAACCGTTTCAAAGGAAGAGGCGCACTGCTGCGCACACTGCGGCAGCAAGAATATCACGCAGGACCCCGATACGCTTGATACCTGGTTCTCTTCTGCCTTATGGCCGTTTTCAACCCTCGGCTGGCCCGAAGAAACCGCCGATTTCAAGCACTATTACCCCACAAACACCCTTGTTACGGGCTATGATATAATTCCGTTCTGGGTAATGCGTATGATGTTCTCGGGAATTGAGCAAACAGGCGAGGTTCCGTTTGATACGGTGCTTATTCACGGGCTTGTGCGCGATTCGCAGGGCAGAAAAATGTCGAAATCGCTCGGAAACGGCGTAGACCCGCTTGAGGTAATTGATAAATTCGGCGCGGACGCGCTGCGTTTCTCGCTTGCAACCGGCAACAGCCCCGGAAACGATATGCGTTATATTGAAGAGCGCGTTGAATCAAGCCGCAACTTTGCAAATAAGCTTTGGAACGCCGCAAGATTTATTCTTATGAATTTAAAATCGGACGAAGTTCTGCCGCTTGAACCCGATAACTTTGCGCTTGAGGATAAGTGGATATTATCAAAATACAATGCGGTTGTAAGGGATGTTACCGAAAATCTTGAAAAGTATGAGCTGGGTATGGCGGTTCAAAAGCTTTACGACTTTATTTGGGACGTTTTCTGCGATTGGTACATTGAAATTTGCAAATCCCGCTTAAACGGCGAGGACGAAAAAGCCGCTGACACCGCAAGGGCTGTGCTTATATATGTGTTTACGGGTACTCTGGCACTTTTACACCCATTTATGCCCTTTATAACCGAGGAAATATGGCAGTCGCTGCCGCATAACGGTGAGGCGCTTATGGTGGCTGATTGGCCGCGGTTTGACAGCGCACTTGAATTTGCCGCCGAGGAAGAGGACTTTGAAAAGATTATGACGGTAATAAAGGCGGTGAGAAACCGCCGCGCCGAAATGAACGTTCCGCCCTCAAAGAAAGCAAAGGTTTGCATTGCAACCAAATTTAAGGACACCTTCTCGCGCGGAACGGCGTATATCTGCCGCTTAGCCTATGCTTCGGATGTGGAAATAGGCGACAGCTTTGATAGCGAGGGATCGGTGCGCGTTATTACCGACGCCGCTACTGTGTTTATGCCCATGCGCGAGCTTGTGGACTTCACCGCCGAGCTTGAAAGGCTTAAAAAGGAGCTTAAAAAGGCGAATGACGATAAGGAGTTCTTTGAGAAAAAGCTCAACAATCAGGGCTTTGTTGCCAAAGCGCCCGCGGCAGTTGTTGAGCAGCAGCGCGAGAGCCTTAAAAAGGTGCTTGAAAAAATAGCTATGCTTGAAAACAGCATAGCCGAAATAGAAAAAACCGTTTAGATATCGGATTTCGGACGGTGAATATTTGATTTATGCTTCATCGGCTCCCTTTAGGCAAGGGGGCCGATGGTTTGCGTAGAAGCTATGATTTTGTATATCTAATGTCTACTGTCTAACATCTAATATCTAAATAGACGGCGCACCTCTATCATTTAGTAACATTTCCTCACACCGTGAGAAGTCATCCTAAACACCGGAAGCCGATGTTTTGTGCAAAATTTGCGGTGTTTTCAGTATGGCAAAAAAATAAAAATGCAGTACACGGAATGTAGTGCTTACATCCGTATACTGCATTTTTTATTCTTCCGCGAATGCCGCGGTATTCCATAACGCGGCATTCGCTTCGGGTATGAATTATTCGCCGTAAAGCTTTAAGAGCTTTTCAAGGTGCGCTCTGCGCGCCTTTGCGGTCTCGGCAGCCTTATCGAACAGAACCTCTGCGCGCTCGGGGAAGGAACGTGTGAGTGAGGAGTAACGAGCCTCGCCCATAATGAAGTCCTTATAGTCGGCGGTAGCCGGCTTGCTGTCGATAGTGAAGGGATTCTTGCCCTCTGCCTTAAGCGCAGGGTTGTAACGGAACATATCCCAGTAGCCGCAGTCAACAGCCTTCTTCATTTCCTTCTGGCAGTTAACCATTCCGCCCTTAATTGAGTGCATTTCGCACGGAGCGTAGCCGATAACGAGCGACGGACCGTTGTAAGCCTCAGCCTCTTTAAGAGCCTTGAGGGTCTGGTTCATATCAGCGCCCATAGCTATCTGCGCTACATAAATGTAGCCGTAGGACATAGCGATTTCGGCAAGACTCTTCTTGGCGATTGCCTTACCGGCAGCTGCGAACTGTGCAACCTGACCGATGTTGGAAGCCTTTGAAGCCTGACCGCCTGTATTTGAGTAAACCTCGGTATCGAATACCATAATGTTTACATTGTTGCCCTGCGCCAAAACGTGGTCAACACCGCCGAAGCCGATATCATAAGCCCAACCGTCGCCGCCGAAGATCCAAACGGACTTCTTGGAGAGGTATTCCTTATGATTAAGAACATCCTTGCAGAGTGCGCAATCGGCATTTTCCTTTTCAAGAACAGCGACAAGTGCCTTTGAAGCGTCGGCATTCTTTGCGCCGTCATCAAGAGTGGCAAGGTACTCTTCCGCAGCGGCTTTAAGCTCTGCACTTGCCTTATCGGATTCGGTCATCTGCTTAACTTCACCGATAAGACGGTCGCGGATAGCTTTCTGACCGAGGTACATACCGTAGCCGTGCTCTGCGTTATCCTCAAACAAAGAGTTTGCCCATGCAGGACCGTGACCCTCAGCGTTTGTGGTGTACGGAGATGTAGCGGCAGGACCGCCCCAAATGGACGAGCAGCCGGTAGCATTGGAAATATACATTCTGTCGCCGAAGAGCTGGGTTACGAGACGTGCATAAGAGGTCTCGGCGCAGCCGGCGCAGGAGCCTGAGAATTCAAGCAGCGGCTTTTTGAACTGAGAGGTGATAACGTTTGCGTCGGTCGCAACGTCCTTCTTCTCGGTTACCTTTGCTACGCAGTAATCGAAAGACTTCTGCTCTTCAAGCTGGGATTCCTGCGGAACCATTTTAAGAGAGTTGGTCGGACATACACCGATACAAACTCCGCAGCCCATACAATCAAGCGGAGAAACGGTTAAAGCGTACTTGTAATCCGTCTTAAGGAACGGCTTGGGAGCAACCTTTAAGGTAGCGGGTGCGGCAGCCACTTCTTCATCGGTCAGAACAAACGGACGGATTGTAGCGTGCGGGCAAACAAATGCGCACTTATTGCACTTGGCGCAGGTATCGGGATTCCACTCGGGAACCATAACCGCAACGCCGCGTTTCTCATAAGCGGACGCGCCCTGCTCAAACGTACCGTCAGCATAGTCTACAAATGTAGAAACAGGCAGTGAATCGCCGTTCATAAGGCCTACGGGCTTCATTATATCGTCAACCATTTTAACGAGCTTTGCAGGACCCTCTTCCTTAACGGGAGCGGTGTTATCCGCAGCGTTAGCCCAGTCAGCCGGAACGTCAATTTTAACGTAAGCGGTAGCGCCTGCGTCGATAGCCTTTTCGTTCATTTCAACTATCTCTTTGCCCTTCTTCATAAACTTCTGGGCTTTTTCCTTCATATAGCCGATAGCTTCAGCCTCGGGAAGAACCTTTGAAAGCGAGAAGAAAGCGGACTGCAAAACGGTGTTGGTACGCTTGCCGAGACCTATTTCAGCCGCAATGTCGATAGCGTTAACGGTGTAAAGCTGAATGTTATTCTTGGCGATATAGCGCTTAGCTTCAGCCGGCATATGGTGGTTAAGCTCATCCATATTCCACTGGCAGTTAATAAGGAATACACCGCCGGGCTTAACGTCGTTAACCATCTTGTAGCCCTTTGTTACATAAGACGGGTTGTGGCAGGCAACAAAGTCAGCCTTGTTTATGTAATAGGGGCTCTTAATCGGCTTATCGCCGAAGCGCAGGTGAGAAATGGTAATACCGCCGGTCTTCTTCGAGTCATACTGGAAGTAAGCCTGAACGTATTTATCGGTATGGTCGCCGATAATCTTAATGGAGTCTTTGTTAGCACCAACGGTACCGTCGCCGCCGAGACCCCAGAACTTGCACTCGATTGTGCCCTCTGCTGCGGTGTTCGGAGCTTCCTCCTCGGGGAGTGAAAGGTTGGTAACATCATCGTTAATACCGATGGTGAAGTTGTGCTTGGGCTCTGCCTTATCAAGCTCCTTGTAAATTGCAAAAATGCTTGAGGGCGGTGTGTCCTTAGAGCCGAGACCGTATCTGCCGCCTACAACAGCGTCAATATGTCTGTCCTCTTCAGCCAAAGCGGCAACAACGTCAAGATAAAGCGGTTCGCCCAAAGCGCCGGGTTCTTTAGTTCTGTCAAGCACGGCGATTTTCTTAACGGTGGACGGAATAGCCGCAACCAGCTTGTCCGCTTTGAAAGGACGGTAAAGACGTACCTTTACAAGACCTACCTTTTCGCCCTTTGCGGTTAAGTAATCTATAACCTCTTCCGCAACGTCGCAGATAGAGCCCATAGCCACAATAACCTTTTCGGCATCGGGTGCGCCGTAGTAGTTAAAGAGCTTGTAATCGGTGCCGATTTTCTCGTTGATCTTGTCCATATATTTCTCAACGATACCGGGTATAGCGTCATAATACTTATTGCAAGCCTCGCGGTGCTGGAAGAAAATATCTCCGTTTTCGTGAGAGCCGCGCATTACGGGGTGCTCGGGGTTTAAAGCGCGCTTTCTGAACGCCTCGACCGCGTCCATATCGCACATTTCTTTAAGATCTTCGTAATCCCAGATCTGAATCTTCTGAATTTCGTGTGAGGTTCTGAAGCCGTCAAAGAAGTTGATAAACGGAACTCTGCCCTCAATAGATGCTAAATGAGCAACAGGACCTAAGTCCATAACCTCCTGCGGGTTGGTTTCGGCAAGCATTGCAAAGCCGGTCTGACGACATGCGTAAACGTCCGAATGGTCGCCGAAAATGTTAAGCGCATGGCTTGCAACGCAGCGAGCCGACACATGGAAAACGCAGGGGAGCAATTCGCCCGCGATTTTGTACATATTCGGGATCATAAGTAAAAGTCCCTGCGAAGCGGTGAACGTGGTGGTTAAAGCACCGGCTGCCAAAGAGCCGTGTACCGTACCGGCGGCGCCTGCCTCCGACTGCATTTCGGCAACATTTACGGTAGTGCCGAATATGTTTTTAAGTCCCTGTGCAGACCACTGATCAACATAGTCCGCCATAGGGCTGGACGGGGTTATCGGGTAGATACCGGCTACCTCGGTAAACGCATAGGCAACATGAGCCGCGGCGTTATTGCCGTCCATGGTCTTGAATTTTCTGGCCATTGAAAATTCCTCCTGTAATAATTTTTAATGAGAAACACTTCTGTCCCATACGATATATATAATAACACTTTTTTTGTCCCGTGTAAACAGGAAAATAATTTATTTCGGTATTTTTTGTCCGAAAAATCAGCATTTTTTTACTCCGCTGTTTTTTACCTTTTATACAAAAAAATTACAAAAAACACTTCATTATGACATTTTTATAAATTTTATATACAGTTATAATAAATATTAGTTGTATTTGCTAACGAAGTGTGTTATAATCATTTTATAACACAAATCGGCGTCGGTCGATTTTTCAAAGGAGTGCATTAAATTGAAACAGTATTCTCAGCAATCAATACATAATATAGCCCTTTTGGGTCACGGCGGATCGGGTAAAACCACTCTGGCGGATGCCGTTCTGTGCTACGGAAAAGCGACCGAACGCATAGGTAAGATTGCGGACAGTACGACCGTTATGGACTTTGATCCCGAAGAGAAAAAGCGCAAGACCTCGGTTTCAACCTCTGTTTACGCTTTGGAGCTCGACGGGCATAAGCTTAATATAATAGACGCACCGGGACTTTTCGATTTTGCGGGCGGAGTAAGCGAGGCACTTGCCGCGGCGGACAGTGCGATAATAGCGGTTTCGGGCAAATCGGGACTTACAACCGGAGCAAAGCAGAGCTTCCAAAAGGCGCGAGCGCTGAAAAAAGCTGTTGCTTTCTTTGTTGGCAAGCTTGATTCAACCCACGCGCATTTTTACCGCGTAATATCCTCGCTTGTGGCAAATTACGGTGCGGTTATCTGCCCGGTCGTAATTCCCTATATTGAAAACGACGAGGTTAAATCATATATTGACCTTATAACCAATAAAGCCTATGCCTGCGACGGCTTGGAGCTTAAGGAGCTGCGTATGCCCGTAAGCAACGAGGCGGACGAAATGCGCAGCATGCTTTTAGAGGCGATAGCCACGGCGGATGACGCGCTTATGGAAAAATATTTTGCGGGCGAGGAGTTTACCCCCGAGGAAATAATCGAAGGGCTGAAAAAAGGTGTTGCCTCCGGCGAAATATGCCCTGTTTTCGCGGGTATCCAGCAAACGGGCGCGGCAGTTCCGCTTATGGTGGATACGCTGCTTAAAATCCTGCCCTCCGCGGCGGATGCCGTTTGCCGCTTTGAGGGCGGCGAGGAAAAAGCCTTTGACGAAAACGGTGAAAACGCGCTTTTCGTATTCAAAACCATTGCTGACCCGTTTGTGGGTAAGCTTTCATATTTCCGCGTGCTTTCGGGCAAAATCAAGAACGATTCCCGCCTTATAAATAATCGCACAGGCGCTGAGGAGCGGCTTTCCAAAATAATGTGGCTCAAAGGCGGAAAACAGGAGGACGCGGGCGAAATTATCGCCGGAGATATAGGCTCGGTATCAAAGCTCGGCAATGTGCTGACGGGCGATACATTATCAGCGTCCGGCAAACTCGCCGCGGCGGCGGTGGAGTTCCCCGCCCCCACGATTTCGGTTGCGGTTTACCCAAAGGCAAAGGGCGATGAAGAGAAGATAACTCAGGCGTTCAGCCGCCTTTGCGAGGAAGATCCCACCATTAAGGTCTACACCGATAACGAGACCCACGAGCAGATTCTTTCCGCCCTCGGCGAGCAGCATATCGATGTTATAATATCCCGCTTAAAATCCAAATTCGGTGCGGAGGTTGAGCTTAAAAAGCCGAAAATTGCTTACCGCGAGACTATAAGAAAGCCCGTTAAGATTCAGGGACGGCACAAAAAGCAGTCGGGCGGTCACGGTCAGTTCGGTGATGTCTGGATCGAGTTTGAGCCCTGCGATTCGGATGAGCTGGTATTCGAAGAAAAGGTATTCGGCGGCGCCGTTCCGAAAAACTTCTTCCCCGCGGTTGAAAAGGGACTGCGTGATTGCACCGCAAAGGGCGTTTTGGCAGGCTACCCCATGGTGGGCATAAAGGCAACGCTGGTGGACGGCTCGTATCACCCGGTGGACTCATCGGAAATGTCCTTTAAAATGGCGGCGGCAGTAGCCTTTAAGGACGGTATACCGCAGGCGTCCCCCGTTCTGCTTGAGCCTATCGGTACTCTTAAGGTGCTGGTGCCCGATGAAATGCTCGGCGATGTTATAGGCGATATTAACAAGCGGCGCGGGCGCATTATAGGCATGAACCCGGCAGAGAACAAAATGCAGGAAATAATAGGCGAAGTGCCTATGGCGGAAATGTCGGATTTCTCCACAGCCATGCGTTCGATTACGCAAGGCACCGCCGTATTCACCCTCACGCCTACGCGTTATGAAGAGGTTCCGGCGGCTCTCGCACAGAAAATAATCGACGCGGCAAAGGAATAAAGTGCCTATGCCGATTTAAATTAAAATTGAGCGTGTCGATTTTCTCGGCACGCTCTTGGACGGGAATGCCGCTCGCTCGAAAATCACAGATTTTCGGACTGCACTCTATCCCCGCCAATACCACCCCAGTACCCTTGAAAAACCGCTGAATAAGCGGTTTTTCGCTTACAATGTGTTTTTCCGACGCACATGTCGCCGGAAAAACGAAAAATATGGCGTTACCGCCGCAAGGATAAATTTTTAAGCTTATCGACAGACCTAATCATTTTCCTGTATTATTAGTGCGGGAGGATGATTTTTTATGTCTGAATACGGATATGTCAGGGTGTCAAGCACCGACCAAAACGAAGAAAGACAAATGGCTGCAATGGCAAAGCGCGAAATACCCGAGAAAAATGTCTTCAGGGATAAGCAGTCGGGTAAGGATTTTGAACGGCCGCAATACAAAAGGATGCTGAAGGCGCTTAAATCGGGCGATACGCTTTATATATCAAGCATTGACAGGCTCGGGCGGAATTACGGCGAGATTCAAAATCAGTGGCGCATTTTAACAAAGAAAATAGGAATAGATATATGTGTTCTTGATATGCCGCTTCTCGATACCCGTCAGGGAAAGGATCTGATGGGTACATTCATTGCCGATCTTGTTTTGCAAATACTTTCATTTGCGGCGCAAAACGAGCGGGAAAACATAAAAAAGCGGCAGGCAGACGGCATTGCCGCCGCAAAAACGCGCGGAGTCAAGTTCGGCAGACCCGATATTTCCGCGCCTTATGATTTTGCCAATATTGTGAATCGGTGGGAAAAGGGAACAATAACCTTAAAAAAGGTGCTGAAAATATGCGGCAGGAGCAGGTCTACATTTTATCGCCGGCGGCGCGAGCTTATAAACCCCGATTCTGAAGGTAAAACCGAAAATCAAAGGTGAAAGAATTGAAGTTCGGTTTATTGTTGATTTTACGCCGTTGAGGCTCACTTGCCCTGTGGGATAACGGCGTAAAATTCAATTTTTCCGTCATGGCAGGAAACGCCTATTTTGCCCTTGCGAGAATTCGGTTTTGGTTTGCAATGAGATATTCCGTAATACGCCATTCTTCTTTCGCCCTCAACAAGCAAAAGCTTCATTTCCGTTTTCCTTCCGAGCTTCTTTTATATTATACTGTTATATTATACCGTAAAAGCTTGAAAAAGATTGAATGACCTCAAGCACCGCCGCGTACAGCAAAAGCCCCCTGTAAAGACAGAAGTCAAAACAGGGGGCGGGAGGTTTTTCAGTCCGTGATAACTATTTTTTCGATTATCGGCTGGTTTTCCTTTAAAACCGTGCCGTTTGAGTCGGTGACGGGTGTGTTTTCGGCTATTTTATCAACCACGTCCATACCCTCGGTAACGTGACCGAAGGCGGCATATGAGCCGTCAAGATAATCGCCGTCCTCATGCATTATGAAGAATTGGGAGGAGGCGCTGTTGTTATCCTGCAAGCGTGCCATGGAAATAACTCCGCGCTTGTGGGAAATGTTATTTTCCACGCCGTTTTTCGAAAATTCGCCGCGTATTGTTTTATCACTGCCGCCGGTGCCGTTGCCCTTGGGGTCGCCGCCCTGAATCATAAAGCCCTTTATTATGCGGTGGAAGGTGAGCCCGTCGTAAAAGCCGCTTTTTGCAAGCTCCACAAAGTTTTTAACGGTTATCGGGGCAGTGTCGCCGTCAAGCACAAGCTTTATGTCGCCGTAATCCTTAACTGTTATAACCGCGTGGTGGGTGCCGTAGCCGCTGCCGGTATCACTGTCAAACTCGCTTTGCCTTTTTGAACATCCGCAAAATGTAAGTGTCAGTATCGCTGCCGATAATATTGCTATGATTTTTTTAACGGTCATATCTGTCGTCGCCTTTCTTTTTCCCGTAGGGAATATATTTTACCTTTCGCTTTCTTATTCTTGCAATATTGAGCCTTATTATCATGAGTATGAATATCACAATTACAAGCGCGATAAGTATATAAACTATTTTCATATAAAACGAGCCGAAAAAGCCTTTTACGGCTCTGAGGGCTATCAGCAGCTTACTTGCCTTAACGCCGCTGCCCGCTACCAAATTTACCGTGCCTATTACCTGCTCGGCGTACATAATTTCCGCCGTGCCGAGTATTTCTCCCTTTTTGATAGGAGCGTCCTTTTTTTCGTAATTAAGTTTTGGCTTTACAACTATTGTTGAACTGTCCGCTTCATTGGGCAACACCGTAACAAACGGTTTTTCAAAGTAAAGCGGAACGAAATCGGTATCAAACGATAAATCGACCGGCAGCTCGCAAACGGGCTCTGTGGAATCCGCTACCTGCTTGAATGAGAAATTGTTGAACGCCCAGCGGTAAAGGTTTGCCGAGTCTATAAACTCATACCTTTTACCTGCGTTTGCGGGGCATTTCATAAGTATGCACATATAGTTGTAGCCGTTATATGTCGCGGTGCTTACAAGACATCTGCCCGCTTCGTCCGTAAAGCCGGTCTTTACGCCCCTTGCGTATTGGTAATAGTAATTTGTGTTGGAGTCCTGCATAAGGTTTGTGGTGGAAATGGTGCGCTTGCCCGACATATTGGTTGCTTCGATTGTATAGCGCGCCGTTTCACAAACGGTTTTAAAGGTTTCGTTTTTAAGGGCGTATGTCGCAAGGGTATGAATATCCCGCACGGTGGTGTAGTTCTGAACATCATGCAGCCCTACGGGGTTGGTGTAGTGCGTTCCCGTAAGCCCCAGCTCCGCCGCCTTATTGTTCATCTGCTCAACAAACGCTTCCACGCTGCCGCCGTAATACAGCGCCGCTAAGTACGCGCAGTCCCCGAAGGAGGACATAAGCACGGTATAAACCAAGTCAAGCTGGGTTATTTCCTCCCCGATTTTAAGGTTGGAAACCGCGCTGCCCGTGCCGGTTATCAGCCTGTCTACCTCTTTTGACATGGTAACCTTGCCGGCAGGATCGTATTTTTCACTTTCAAGCATGAGTGTTACGGTCATTATTTTGGTTATTGAGGCGGGGTATACCTTTTCGTCAATATTTTTGGAGTACAGCGTCTCGCCCGTATCCATAGATACAAGCATTCCCGCTTCTGCGGATACCTCGAAGCCCGTAATTTCATATGCCGAGGCGGTAAAAGCCGGAGAAATAACAGCCACGACCGTTAAAATAGTTAAAAAAAAGTAAATTATTTTTTTTGGCATGGAAATCTCCCTTGAAATATAGTATAATGCTATTATATCATATAATTTTCAAATTTAAAGACCTAATTTTTTCGCGTGCCAAAAAAGGCACGCTCCCCCGCGGGAATGCCGCTCGCTCGAAAATCACGGATTTTCGGACTGCACTCTATCCCCGTGGGTACTCACCCCAGTGTTCTTGAAAAATAGCTTAATAGCTATTTTTCGCTTACAATGTGTTTTTCCGCCGCGCAGGCATGGGAAAAACGAAAATGCGGCGTCACCGCCGCAAAATATCATATTTTGATTACTTCACAGTTTAAATTTTTTAAGTAGGTGAAATTTACGGTTTATATTACGGGAGATACGCACGGCTGCCTTGAGCGGCTGTACGATAAAAATTTCAGAAAATTGAAAAGCGGAGATGTGCTTATAGTCTGCGGAGACTTCGGCTATATATTTGACGGTGGAAAAACCGAAAAACAGGTAATAGATTACCTTGCGACGAGACGGTTTGTAACCGCGTTTGTGGACGGTACGCATGATAATCTCACTACCATAAACAAAGCGCGCGTGACCTACTGGCACGGCGGAATGGTGCACAGAATAAAGGGAAATCTTATCCACCTTATGCGCGGTCAGATCTTTGAAATTGAGGGCAACAGCTTTTTCACCTTCGGCGGGGGAGAAAGCAGCGATAAGGATATGCGCATAGCGTCGGGCAACTGGTGGCGCGAGGAAGAGCCGACACCTATGGAAATGGCAGAGGGCGCAAAGCGGCTTGACGCGGCGGGGCTTAGCGTAGATTATATTATAACCCACGAGCCGCCGTCCCTTGTTAAAAGCGCTATACTTCTGCGCAGGGGTGACGCCGACCGCATAAATAAGCTTAACGGCTATCTTGAGGAAATAGGGCGCTCATGTAAATTCAGGCATTGGTATTTCGGCTCGCTGCATGAGGACAGACTGATAACAGAACGCCACACCTGCGTGTTTAGAGAGATGATTCCGATAGCGCCGGGAGGCACGGTAAGCAAAAAGGCCAAACGCAAACAGGCGGCGTTTACCGCCGCGACTTGACAGATATGGTATAATTATAATACATTAATATATCTACTCGGAGGAAGTTTATGATAAACACCGAAAGACTCTGCCCGGGCTGCATGAATGATAACGGCGGGGAGAAAATATGCCCTATCTGCGGCTACGACTCTGCAAGCCGCAATCCGGATATCTGCCTTCCCGTAGGCTTTACGCTTGATAACCGCTATATGGTGGGTCAGGCAAAGAAGCGCAACGGAGAGGGAATAACCTACATCGGCTGGGATACTGCCGACGATACCGCAGTGAGCATCAGGGAGTATTTTCCCGCGGGCTTTGCAGAAAGAAATCCCGATAAGACCGTAGCGATTGTAGGCGGCGGGGAATATATCTTCAACGAGGGCTTAATGGAGTTTATGGATATAAACCGCAAAATAAGCTCCTCGGAGCTGCCCGCGCTTATCCCCGTTTTCAGCGTTTTTGAAGAAAACGGTACGGTTTATGCCGTTTCTCAAAGCTTCGCCGCAATAACCATGGCGGAATTTCTGCAGCGTAACGGTGGTACTCTTAAGTGGGAGCAGGCGCGCCCGCTTTTCCTGCCGCTTATAGATACTCTCAAGGGAATGAACGATATCGGGGTAATTCACGGAGGAATCTCCTGTGACACCGTGCTTGTCGGCAGAGACGGAAAGCTGCGTATCTCGGGCTACTCGGTAAAGCGGCTGCGCGCAGCCGACGGCGGTCTTAAAGCGGAGCTTTTCCCCGGCTTTGCCGCAGTAGAGCAGTATAATTCCGAAAAACTGCAGACCGGTGCATATACCGATGTTTACGGGCTTTGCGCGGTGCTTTTCAATGTGCTTATAGGCACGGTTCCGCCCGAAGCTCCCGAGAGGCTTAAAAATGATTCGATGACCATTCCCGCAAAGTTCGCCGAGGAGCTGCCGCGGCATGTTTTGCAGGCGCTTGCAAACGGCTTGCAGGTGCTGCCGAAAAACCGCACGGGAAATATCGAGGACTTTAAAAACGAGCTGGTTTATGCCGAAACCGGCGAGCCGCAGAAAAAAAGCGCCGCGCCCGAAAAGCGCGCATCAAGCGCGCAAAGGCCGCAGAAAAAGGGAAGCACGGCAAAATATGTTATACTTTCCGCAGCCTGCACTGCCGCAGTGTTTATCGGAATTGTGGCAATACTTGTTTTTACTGTGTTTAAAAAGGATATTTTCGGCAATAAAAATGCGTCGGATCAAAGCGGCAGCGTATCCACCGCAGCACCCAGCGTTGATTCTATAGGCACTATCGACAGCGGGGCTGCAGAAAGCGCGGTGCTTTTCTCGGTGCCGTCGCTTACCGGTAAATATTACGCCGAGCTTGATGATAACGATGATTATGAAAAATTCACCTTTGTTATAAAGGGCAAGGAATTCAGCGATAAATACGCCAAGGGTCAGATCTGCGCGCAGTCGCTTGCAGAGGGCACGCAGGTTGTAAGGGACACCAAAATCGAGGTTACAATAAGTCTCGGTCCTAAGGAAGTAAAAATCGCGAATGTTGTGGGGCTTGAAGAAATTAACGCAAAGCTTGAGCTTTTAAAGCAGGGCTTTTTGTATGATAATATAGAGGTGCTTGAAAAGTACGATGAAAACAAAAAGCCGGGCGCGGTGCTGGAGCAGGAGCCGAAATACGGCACACAGATAAGCCCCGACAGCGCGGTTACGATCTATATAAATTCCTATAAGGGAGACGACAGCTCCGACAGTCTCGGGACTGATTTTAACTGATTTTAAGGAGGAAAAAATGGCTGCTAAAGTATATCGCATTTCAGAGGGCGTAGAGGGGCTTTTCGTTAAAAACGAAAGGTTCAACACTACATCCATATCCTTTAACTTTTATTTGCCGCTGGAAAAAGAGACTGCCGCGTCTTACGCGCTGCTGCCCTTTGTGCTTACCACCTGCGGTGAGAAGTATCCCGATTTTTCGGTGCTTAACTACCGCCTTGAGCGGCTTTACGGCGCTCAGCTTGACGCAGCTGCGGAAAAGCTCGGAGATTACCAGCTTTTAAAGCTGAGAATGTCGGTTATAAACGATAAGTACACCTTTGAGAGCGAGTCGCTTATAAAGCGTGCCTGCGATATGCTTTTAAGCCTTATTTTCGAGCCCAAGGCGGAAAACGGCGCCTTTTGTGCCGAGGATTTAGCAAGAGAAAAGCGCAAGGCGATAGAGCACGTAAAGGGCGAGATGAGCGAAAAGCGCGTATACGCTAAAAACCGCCTTATTGAAGAAATGTATAAGGGCAGCTGCTACGGCGTGCCGAAATGCGGAACGGTGGAGGATATTGAGACGATAACCGAAGCCTCGCTTTATGAAATGTGGCAAAAAATGCTTGCTACCGCATATATACGCGTTCAGGTCATAGGCGCGGCGGTACCGCAGGGGCTTTTTGAAGAAATAGGCCGCCGCTTTGAAAATACCGAAAGGTATAATATAACCGATTGCACAAAAAGTCAGCCGACTGCCGCTGCCGACAAGCCGCGCACCGTTACCGAGCGGCAGGCCATACAGCAGGGCAAGCTTGTTATGGGCTTTTCATCCGATACGGCGGGGGATGACGATAATACCATGCCGCTTATGGTTATGACCGATATTTTCGGCGGCGGACCGTATTCAAGGCTTTTTGATAACGTGCGCGAAAAAATGAGCCTTTGCTATTATTGCTCGGCTTCCTCTTCGCGGGTCAAGGGACTTATAACCGTTGAATCGGGCGTTGAGGAGCAAAACGCCGAAAAGGCGGAAAAGGCAATTTCAGAGCAGCTTGAAATAATGAAAAAAGGCGAGTTTACCGATTTTGAGTTTTCGTCATCGGTTAAAAGTCTACGCGATTCGCTTAATTCCTATAATGACAGTCAGCCGCTGTTGGATTTATGGTACGCGCTGAAAGCCGTTAATAAAAATCTTTATTCACCCGAGGATATTGCAGAAAAAATAAGCGCCGTAACGCGCGATGAAATAATCGCCGCGGCAAACGGGGTAAAACTGCACACGGTATACAAGCTTTTGCCGAAGGATGAAAAAACAGGAGGAAGTTAGCATATGTTTAAAAAAATTACATCGGTAATACTTGTCGCAACAATTGTTTTCTCTTTTTCCGGCTGCTCTTATATAGCATATAAGGATTACTATACTAAGGAAGACTACTTAAATATTTGGGAGCTTGAAGGCGTTCGGTATGACGCCGAGGGAATATCACCGTTATTCCCGGAAAGCATAGAGGATTTAGACGTACAGGAATTCTTTTGCAGGCATGACCAGCAGCTCCCATTGGGCGAAGGAATCCAGATACTTTTAAAAATTCACTATGATACAGACTTATTTGTTTCGGAAAAAGAAAGAATTTCATCAATGACCGAAGAATGTACCGACAGTTTTAACAATCCCGATTTTACGGCTTATTCAACTCAAATATGCAATGAGGGTGTTTCCGAGTATGTACTGATAAATAATGATGAACAAACTATTATATATATATATCTTCAGGATATTCCGAAAAAAGAGATTGAATTAGACCATAAGCTGTTGCCCGAAGAATATGAATAGGCGCACAAAGGAGGAAAAGTAATGCAAAAAGAGGTTTTTGAAAGCGATATAGGCGAAAGCTATGTTAAGGCGGTGCATCCGTCCGGGCTTAAAATATATATTCTTGAAAAGCCGCAGTATAATTCGTCCTATGCGATATTCGGCACAAAATACGGCTCTATAGACACCTGCTTTGCGGTAAACGGCGAGAAGGTAAGCGTTCCCGAGGGTATTGCGCACTTTTTGGAGCATAAGCTTTTTGAAAGCGAGGACGGCGACGCCTTTACAAAATATGCCGAAACGGGAGCGGCGGCAAACGCCTTTACCTCGTTTGACCGCACCTGCTATCTTTTTGCCTGCTCCGACAGGTTTTACGATAACCTTGCAATTTTGCTTGATTTTGTTCAGTCGCCGTATTTCACGGCGCAGACCGTAAGCAAGGAGCAGGGAATAATCGGACAGGAAATAAGAATGTACGACGACAGCCCCGACTGGCGCGTTACCTTTAATATGCTGGGCGCTATGTATAAAAACCACCCGGTTAAAATTGATATTGCAGGCACGGTGGAGTCGATAGCGCAAATAGACGATAAGCTTTTATACAGCTGCTACAACACGTTTTACAACCTTTCAAATATGTTTATCTGCATTGCGGGCAATGTGAACACCGAAAAGGTTTTGGCACAGATAAACGGCGCTTTAAAGCCCTCGGAGCCTGTGGAAATTACGCGCATAGGCTGCGATGAGCCTGATACCGTGCAGAAAAATTTCGTATCGCAGAAAATGGCGGTTGCGTACCCCATGTTCTGCTTAGGCTTTAAAGAGCCTGTAAGCGCGCCCGAGCGCACCGTAAAGGAAAAGGTTGCCACCGCACTGCTGCTTGAAATAATAGCGGGCGACGCCTCTCCCCTTTATAAAAGGCTGATAAACGCGGGGCTTATAAACGATGAGTTCGGCTTTGAATATTTCACGGGTCACGGCTACGCGGCAGTGATGTTTGAGGGTGAATCGTCAGACCCCGAAAAAGTAGCCGCCGAAATTAAGGCGGAAATTGAAAGAATTAAGACCGACGGAATTGATAAAAAGCTGTTTTCCGCCGTTCGCTGCGGAATGTACGGCGACGCGGTGCGCTCATTTAACAGCGTGGAAAGCATTACGATGAATCTTGTAAACTGTGCCATGTTCGACTGCGGCCTGTTTGACGAGCTTAAATATCTTAAAAACATTACTGCCGAGGACGTTTTAAAGCGTCTGCAGCTGTTAGACGCGGATAGATCGGTGCTTTCGGTAATTGAACCGACAGAGGAACAGAGGTAATTTATATGAGCTATAACGTAACGCTTTTCGGGCTTAAATTTACCCTTTCGCCCGTTGCTTTCACAATACCGTTGGGTTCGAGACACTGGGATATATACTGGTACGGCATAATTATAGCCACGGGCTTTTTGCTGGCGCTTATTTACGGGCTTAAAAGTGCTGCCCGCTATGGGCTTAACCCCGATAAAATGCTTGATGTTATACTGGTTGCAACACCTGTTGCAATACTTTCCGCCCGTGCGTATTACGTTATATTCGACGGCGAGAAGTTAGACGGTATTAAGGACTTTTTCGGCTTCGGTAATTCCGCAGGCTTTGCGGGGCTTGCTATTTACGGCGGGGTTATAGGCGCGTTTGTCTCGGGCGGAATTATGTGCTATATACGCAAGGTAAACATACTCAATATGTTTGACGTGGCGTCCGCCGGGTTTCTTATCGGTCAGGGTATAGGCCGCTGGGGCAACTTTGTTAATCAGGAGGCATACGGCGCGTTCACCGGCAGCAGCTGGTGGGGTATGCAGAGCGATAAAACAATATCCGAAATGGGCGAGGGGCTTGTTCACCCCTGCTTTCTCTATGAATCCATATGGTGCTTGGCGGGCTTTTTCGTACTTAACCATTTCAGCAAAAAGCGTAAATTCAGCGGCGAAATATCCCTTATGTACTGCGTGTGGTACGGCTTCGGCAGGGGTATAATAGAGCTGCTGAGAACCGACAGCCTTATGCTCGGCAACATAAAGGTCTCCTGCCTGCTTTCCTTTGCAATTTGCATTGCGGGCGCGGTTTTATTGGTTGTTTTCAGCCGCCGCGCGGCGGAAAAGGCAGAGCCTGATGATTATGAGGCAGTTTTTGCCGATAACGCGGACGAGCCGACCGAGGAAATACAGGAGGAAACCCATGAGCAGGATAATTGACGGGAAGGCAATATCCGCAGCTGTAAAGGCGCGCATACAGAGCGAAGTATCGGCGCTGAGCGCGCGCGGTATTACGGTAGGACTTGCGGTTATAATAGTTGGCGAAAACCCCGCATCAAAAATATATGTTGCAAATAAGAAAAAAGCGTGTGAGGCACTTGGTATTATTTCAGAGGAATACGCTCTGCCCGAAGGCACTACCGAGCAGGAGCTTTTAGCACTTATAAATACGCTTAATAACAAGAAAAGCATTAACGGCATACTCTGCCAGCTGCCGCTGCCGAAACACCTTGATGAAAAGCTGATAATCAACAGCATAGCACCCGAAAAGGATGTTGACGCATTCAATCCCTACAGCGTAGGGCGCATAATGATAGGCGATTATGATTTTGTACCCTGCACGCCCGCGGGCATAATGGAAATGCTTAAATATGAGGGCATAGAAATTGCGGGTAAAAGCTGCGTGGTAATAGGCCGCTCAAACATTGTGGGCAAGCCTATGGCAATGCTTTTACTGCACGCAAACGGCACGGTTACGGTATGTCACTCAAAAACTAAAAACCTTAAAGAAATATGCCGAAACGCGGATATTTTGGTGGCTGCGGTAGGCAAGGCAAAATTTGTAACCGAGGATATGGTAAAGCCCGGCGCTGTGGTGATAGACGTGGGTATGAACCGTGAAAACGGCAAGCTCTGCGGCGATGTGGATTTTGACTCGGTAAAGGAAAAGGCTTCTGCCATAACTCCCGTGCCCGGCGGCGTAGGACCTATGACCATTGCAATGCTTATGCAAAACACGCTTACCGCCGCAAAAAGGCAGAATAATGCTTAGGGCGGGCATAAAGTGCCTGTCGGCGCTTGTATTTGCGGTTTTAATGCTTTCTTTAACGCTTTCCGCCGCCGAAATTACCGAAAGCCCCGGCAAGGAGTTTTTGGTCTACGGCGATAAGCAATCAAATGAAAAAATTGCGGAAATATTGGAAGAAACAGCCGATTCGCTTGATAACTACTGCTATAACAACGGCATAATTTATCTTGCTCTCAACGAAAAAAATACAAAGCAGATAAGGCTTTATGAAAACTCAACCGCTTTTTCCGAAAGCGTGGGCGAGCTTACAAGCCTTTCGGATGATAAAATTACCGCCTTAGCCCCCGAAATAGCGGGCGATGGCTTTCACACCGAAACGGTGGCGCAAAACGGCATAAAATTTATTAAGGCTACCGCCCTATCTGAGGACAGCGGCGGAAAATTCACCCTTATTCAGTATATAACCGTGACCTCAAAAAAGGAGTATACCCTTTCATTTTATACCGCGTCGGGCGAAAATACCGATTACGCTGAAAAGGTTTTCTCCTCCTTTTCGTTTGGAAATGTCGCAGTCAAAAAGCCCGAAAAAAAGCCTTACGGCTATATTTTTATGGCGCTCACCGCATTTTTTGTGCTCTTCGGCGCATATATAGTTTATACACTCATACGGGATATAAGGGCTGACCGTGCCGAAGCTGCAGAGGAAAAAAAGGATGATAATATTTAAAACGATTTTAATTTGTTTACTTGCTGGTATGGGTGCAGGTCTCGGCACCGGCTTTGCCGGAATGAGCGCCGCGGCGGTAATAACTCCTATGCTTGTAACCTTTTTGGGAATTGAACCGTATACCGCGGTGGGAATCGCGCTCGCGTCCGACGTACTGGCAAGCGCCGTTTCCGCCTATACATACGGCAAAAATAAAAATCTCGATATTAAAAACGGCGTTGTCATGATGGCGAGCGTGCTGCTTTTCACGGTTGTGGGCAGCTATGTATCAAGTCTTGTGCCCTCTGCCGCAATGGGCAATTTTTCGGTATTTATGACGTTGCTGCTTGGAATAAAGTTTATAGTAAAGCCTGTTATGACCACAAAAGAGGATATGGCGGCAATACCGCTTAAGACCCGAATTATAAAGTCCGCTCTTTGCGGGGCGGCGGTCGGCTTTATTTGCGGCTTTGTGGGCGCGGGCGGCGGAATGATGATGCTCCTGCTGCTTACAAGCGTTATGGGCTACGAGCTTAAAACCGCCGTGGGAACAAGCGTTTTTATAATGACCTTTACCGCCCTTACAGGCTCTGTTTCGCACTTTGCAATAGGCGGCTTGCCCGATATGCTGCCCTTTGTGCTTTGCATTGTGTTCACGCTTATATTTGCCCGCATAGCGGCGAAAATAGCAAACAAAGCAAGCCCGCGTTCGCTCAATATCGCCACAGGCATTATTCTGGTGGTATTAGGCGTGGCGGTGCTGGGCTTCTCGTTTATTAAATAGGGTGAGAGTGTATGTATCGGCTGCTTATAGTTGAAGATGACCGCGGAATTGCCCGGAGCGTGCGCGAACAGCGGAAGCATGCGGTATATTTTGAAAACGGGAAATAGTAATAAAGGATACGGGAATAGACATAGCGGCAGAAGATCTGCTCTGCATTTTTGAAAACGGCTATACAGGCTGCAACGGCAGGCAAAGGCAGGCAAGCGGGTCGGGGCTTTATTTGTGCCGGCAGATTTGCGAAAATTCAAGACATAAAATAAGCGCCGACTCGGCTGTCGGTAAGGGGACTGACGTTTTTATGGATGTTACAAAAAGAAAGACCGTTATAAAATAGTGTAAAGCCGATGATAGTGCCGTTCGGACTGAAAATACCGCATACTCCGATTACTTTGCCGGTGCGTTGCAATGATTGACTTTTCGGAATAAATCTGCTATAATAAGGCACAGAAAGGTGGTTTTTAATATGAAAGGATTTTTAAAGTTTGTACTGACCGTTTCCGCGCTGTTTGCCGCTGCAGTCGGCGTTTTGGTGCTTGCCGACTGTATTATTAATAAAAACCGCATTCGCGGGGCTTACCTTGAGTGTGATACAGAAGAATAATTCGCAGCGCATATTGCGGAAATCGAGATTACCGAAGATCCTCCCGAGCCTGTTTCAGTACCGCTGAAAGCGTTTTGCTTTCGGGGGGCTTTGCGGTCGGGAGGATCTTTTGTTTATTAAACCGCACTTTTCGGTTTTTCTTGTTACAAATAACGAAAATAAAGCTTTTATATTTAAATTTAACGATTTATTTAGTTGTTATGCATAATATTTCTCCACAAAATAGTTATAGATACATCTTGAAAAAAAGCATTGAATATTGTATTATAAAACAGTAAACAATAAATGTGTTAAATTGTTTTTCTTAAGGGAGATGCTGATATGGGAAAATATACCGTAACCGCGCTTGCCTCTATGATTGAGCGCAAGCTTTCACACAATTTCGGAGTAACGCCCGCACAGGCGTCTGATGAGCTTTTTTATAAGGCGTGCGTTTTGGTGCTGCTCGAGATTATGAACGACCGCCGTGCCGAGTTTAAAAAGAGTATCGATGACAGCGAAACCAAAACCGTTTATTATCTTTCCATGGAATTCTTAATGGGAAGATCGCTTAAAAACAATCTTTATAATCTTGAGCTTACCGAAACTATGAGCAAGGCACTTGCAAAGTTTAAGGTAAAGCTTGATAAGCTTTACGATTTTGAGCCTGACGCAGGGCTCGGCAACGGGGGACTCGGAAGACTTGCTGCATGCTTCCTTGACGCACTTTCAACCGGCGGTTACTCCGCAATGGGCTATTGTATACGCTACGAGCTTGGCATTTTCCGCCAAAAGCTGGTTGACGGCTGGCAGACCGAAATGCCCGATTTTTGGCTTCCCGGCGGCGGAGTATGGCTTGAGCAGCGCTCGGCGGCGGCAGTCGATGTTAATTTCGATGGCAAGATAAACGAATGGTGGGACGGAAATTACCACCACATTGAGCACACGGGCTACCACACGGTGCACGCAGTGCCTTATGACCTTATGGTAGCGGGAAAGGACGGCAAGACCGTCAATGTTCTGCGCCTGTGGAGCGCCGAATGCCAGGACTTTGATATGTCGGCATTTAATCAGGGCGACTATGTAAGAGCGCTTGAGCAGCGCGCCATGACCGAGACAATATCAAAGGTTTTATACCCCGAGGATAATCATATAGAGGGTAAATCACTGCGACTGCGCCAGCAGTATTTTCTGGTTTCCGCTTCCGTGCAGGATATTCTCAACCGCCATTTGCGCAAGTATAACACGCTTGATAACCTGCCCGATAAGGTGGCTATCCATATCAACGATACCCACCCGACCCTTTCAATACCCGAGCTTATGCGCTTTTTGCTTGATGAATGCGGCTACGGCTGGGATAAGGCGTGGGATATTGTAACCCGCACAGTGGCTTATACCAACCACACCGTAATGCCCGAGGCGCTTGAATGCTGGCCGGTAGAGCTGATAAATACCCGCATACCGCGTATTTACCAGATAATAAAGGAAATTGACCGCCGTTTCAGAAACGATGTTATGGCACTTACGGGCGATACACAGATAGTTGAACGCACCGCGATCATCCAAAACGGCGTTATAAGAATGGCTAACCTTTGTGTTGCCGCCTGCCACACCGTAAACGGCGTTTCAAAGCTGCACAGCGAAATTCTTGTAAACGAGCTTTTCAAGGATTACGCAAAAATGACCCCCGATAAATTCACCAACGTTACAAACGGTATTGCCCACAGGCGCTGGCTTTGCCAGGCTAACCCCGCGCTCACCGAGTATTTAACGGGGCTTATAGGCGACGGCTTTATAAAGAACGCCGAGGAGCTGCAAAAGCTTAACGCTTATAAGGACGATAAAGAGGTTCTTGCAAAGCTGCGCGATATTAAGCGCATAAATAAGGTGCGCTTTGCCGATTATGTTAAGGAAAATGTGGGAATCACGCTTGACCCCGATTCTATTTTCGATATGCAGGTTAAGCGTCTGCACGAGTATAAGCGTCAGCACTTAAACGCGCTCAATATAATTTCCGAATACCTTTATTTAAAGAATAACCCCAATGCGGACTTTATTCCGAAAACCTATATTTTCGGAGCAAAGGCGGCGCCGGGCTACCTCTTTGCAAAAGAAATTATTCAGATGATCTACAAGCTTTCAACCGTTATCGATAACGACCGCACGGTAAATGATAAGCTTAAAATACTCTTCCTTGAGGACTACAGGGTGACAATGGCAGAGCTTATGATTCCGTCGGCAGATATCAGCGAGCAGATATCCCTTGCATCTACCGAGGCGAGCGGCACCGGCAATATGAAGCTTATGATGAACGGCGCAATAACCCTCGGAACGGAGGACGGTGCGAATGTTGAAATTCATTCCGCCGTGGGCGACGATAACATTATAATCTTCGGTATGCAGACTCCCGAGGTTTTGGCACTGCAGAAAAACGGTTATTCTCCTTTGCAGTATTACAACAACAATTCAGAGCTTAAGGCGGCGCTTGATTTCATAGGCAAGGGCATAGCGGGTCAGCCGTTTGAAAATATTTACAACACATTAAAGAATCACGACACCTATATGGCACTTGCCGATTTTGCCGATTACAGAAAGGCGCAGCAGAAGGCAAGCAAGCTTTATGCAGACACGGCGCGTTGGGAGAAAATGTCGCTTACCAACATTGCGCAGTCGGGCATTTTCTCGGCGGACCGCTCAATAGAAGAATACGCAAAGAATATCTGGCACATTTCGCCGGTAGAGTAATATGGAATATTATCCTTTTGATTCACGCAGCAGCTTATACAGAAATAAATTGGGAGCTTTAGCCGAAGGGGAGACCCTTCGGCTAAAGCTGTTGTTGCATAGGGATGCGCATGTCCATTTGGCTTTTTTAAGGCTGAAAAGGGATGATGAACAAACTTACAGAGAGGCAATAATGCAGCCGGACGGCGGCATTGACGAATACAATTATTATTACTGTGACATAACCCTTGCAGAGGGGCTTTATTGGTATTCCTTTCGATATACAAGCGACTACGGTGAGTTTAAGGTGACCAAAACCGAGCATTCGTTAGGCATAGTATCGGATAATGGTACAGACTGGCAGCTGACGGTATATAACGCAGATTTTGAAACTCCCGATTGGCTTGACGGCGGAATAATTTACCAGATTTTCCCCGACAGGTTTTATAACAGCGGGGCGGAAAAAAGTAATGTTCCCGCCGACCGTTTTATTCAAAATGATTGGTACGCACAACCCGAATACCGTCAGACGGCGGAACCGAAAGCCCTCGGTAATGACTATTTCGGCGGTGATTTTAAGGGGATAGAGGAAAAGCTGCCCTATTTAAAATCGCTCGGCGTTAACTGCATTTACCTGAACCCGATTTTTGAGGCGCACTCAAACCACCGCTACAATACGGCTGATTATTTAAAGACCGATCCCTCTCTCGGCACCGAAGAGGATTTTTGCCGCCTTATTAACGCGGCCCAAAAGCAGGGGATAGGCATTATTCTTGACGGTGTTTTTTCCCACACGGGGGATGACAGCGTGTATTTCAACTCAAAGCACAGATATGACACAGCCGGCGCGCAGAACAGCGATACCTCTGTTTACCGCAGCTGGTATAAATTCGGTAATTACCCCACGGGCTATGCCTGTTGGTGGGGTGTGCCGTCGCTGCCCGAAACAGATGAGGAGGATTTGTCCTTTTCAAACTTTATTACGGGCGAAAACGGCGTTCTGCGCTATTGGCTTAAAAAGGGAATACGCGGCTGGCGGCTTGATGTGGCGGACGAGCTGCCCGATTCATTCCTTGACCGCATACGCCTTGCGATAAAGGCGGAGGGCAAGGAAAATTACCTTTTGGGCGAGGTGTGGGAGGACGCGACAAATAAAATAAGCTACGGTAGCAGGCGCAGGTTTTTGCGCGGGCGGCAGCTCGATTCGGTTATGAATTATCCGCTTGCAAGCGCTATTGTAAATTATGTAAAGGGCGGAAATTCCCGAGATCTTGTTGATACCGTGCTTGATATTTTGGAAAATTACCCACCGCAGGCGGTAAAGCTTTTAATGAACCATATCGGTACGCACGATACTGCACGCATTTTAACCGTTTTGGGCAAGGAAAACGGGCAAACGGGCGACCGCGCGTGGCAATCGGCGCAGAAATTAAGCGATGAAGAATATTCCCGCGGCGTGCGTCTTTTAAAGCTTGCGGCAGTTTTACAGTTTACATTGCCGGGCGTGCCGTCGGTTTACTACGGCGATGAGGCGGGTATGCAGGGCTACGGCGACCCGTTCTGCCGGGCGGGATATCCCTGGGGCAAAGAAAATACCGAGCTTTTGGATTTTTACAAAAAGCTCGGCACGTTCAGAAGAAGCTCGCCCGTTTTTGCTTCGGGCGAATTTGAGCCGATTTACGCGAATTTCGGGGATATTGTGTATATCCGCCGCAAAGGGAAAAACGCGGTTTTGGTGGCTGTTAACCGCTGGCATGAGCCGTCTGAAGTGACCGTTCCGGATGAATTTAAAGCAACAAAGCCGATTTTCGGCAATAAGCCGACGGACGGGAAAATAAGCCTGCCGGCAGAAAGCTTTGCGATACTGGAAATTCAGCTGCGGCAGAGCATGAAGCTTAAAAACGAATAATAAACAAAGCCCCTCTGCTGCGGTACGGCCGCAGCAGAGGGGCTGTCTGTTTTTATGATGATTTATTTATCCTGACCGTATTTTGCAACGATTTTCTTAATGCGGTCAACAGGATCCAAAAGGCTGCTGATAGAATTATCGTAATTGAGTGTCTCAACGAGCAGCGCGATGTACTTCGACATATTAACGCTGCAGTACCACTCACGGTCAAGCAGCTCCTGTGGCTGGTATATAAGATTGGTGGTGAATATTTTATCTATTTTACCGTCGGCATAGTATTGATCGAACTTTTCAAAGCCCTCAACAAAAAGACCGAAGGTGGAGAAGATGAATATTCTGCCCGCTCCCTTTTCCTTAAGCTTTGCGGCTATATCGAGCATAGATTCGCCTGAGGAGATCATATCGTCAACCAAAATAAGGTCTTTCCCGGTTATATCATTTCCGAGGAACTCATGCGCTTCAATCGGGTTTCTGCCGTTTACCACAACGGAATAGTTGCGGCGCTTGTAGAACATACCGAGGTCAAGCCCTAAAACGGAGGAGTAATAAATGCAGCGACCCATTCCGCCTTCATCCGGGGAAACTATCATTGTATGGTCGCGGTTAAGCTTGATATCGGGAACGGTTTTTAAAAGAGCCTTTATCATTTGGTAAGCTGCCTGAACATTGTCAAAGCCGTCAAGCGGAATCGCATTGTTAACGCGGGGATCGTGAGCGTCAAAGGTAACGATGTTCTTAACGCCCATTGCCACAAGTTCCTGCAGCGCCATTGCGCAGTCCATGGATTCGCGGGTGGTTCTTCTGTGCTGTCTGCCTTCATAAAGCATCGGCATTATAACGGTTATTCTTCTCGCCTTGCCGCCGAGCGCCGCTATTATGCGCTTCAGATCCTGGTAATGGTCATCGGGGCTCATGGGGACGGTCTGACCGTACATTTTATAGGTTACGCTGTAATTAAAGCAGTCGCAGATGATGTATGCGTCAAGCCCTCTGGCGGTGTGCTTTAAAACCGCCTTTGCCTCGCCCGTTCCGAAACGCGGGCAGTTTGCCGGAACCACAAAGGATTCATCATCGGGAATGCTGCGCCATTGCTTAAGGTAATAATCCACCTGCGACGCAATATCCTCACAGCCGCGCATGCTTATCAGAGCCAGATCCCCGAAGGGGGTGTGTTTGAAATTGATACTTGCCATTTAAAAGCCCTCCGTTGCATTTTTATATTTCTATTTTATCACAAATCCTTCGACACAAAAAGACTTTTTTTGAAAAATTTTAAATAATATTTTTTATCTGTTATATCATGAAATTTATACCATACATATAAAATAAGGTATATCTCGATTTTTTTAAAAAAAAGCTTGCATTTAAAAGCAAAACGTGGTATAATACCAACATTAAGCAAAGAAAGGTGAGTGGGGCAACCCGCTCACTTTTGTTTTGCGGACAGGGAGCAGTGAAAAAATGGCAAATTCGGCCGAAAGGGTCTACGAGCTTATAAAGGATGCGGTTGAAGCGGAGGGCGTCCGGCTTTGGGATGTGCGCTTTTTAAAGGAGGGTGCGTCGTGGTATCTGCGGGTATTCATCGATAAGCCCGAGGGCATAAGCATTGACGACTGCACGAATGTTTCACACGCTATCGACCCAATCATAGACGAGGCTGACCCGATCGATGTATCGTACTATCTGGAGGTTTGCTCGCCGGGCATCGAGCGTGAGCTTACACGCAGCAGGCACTATGAGGAATCGCTCGGGAAGCAGGTGCGTCTGAAGCTTTATCGGGCGTATGACGGTAAAAAGGAGATAACCGGAACGCTTGAGGACGTTACAGAGGAGAATGTCACCCTGGTAACGGAAGGAAATGCGCTTACCGTGGAAAGAAAAAATATATCAAAAGCAAATCTGTCGGATTTTGAATAATGGAGGAAAACGGAAAATGGCAGCAAGAAAAACATCAAAGGCTAAACCCAATCACAACAAGGAGTTTTTTGAGGCTTTAAGGCTCATGGAGGAGGAAAGGGGAATACCGCGCGAGTTTATAGCGGATAAGATCGCCGAGGCTATAGTCGTGGCGGCGCGCAAGGATTACGGCGGAAATGATATTGTTTCCTGCGTTATCGATACCGAAAAGGAGATTTTTTCGGTAACTGCCCGCAAAACGATTGTTGACGAGGTGACGGATCCTTATACCGAAATTTCAAAGGAAGACGCGGCGGCTATCGATCCCGCGTCACTTGAGCACGGCTTTATAGATATAAAGCTCGATCCGAGAAAGTTCGGCAGAGTAGTTGCGCAGAATTCAAAGAACAATTTCCGCCAGGGCGTGCGCGAGGCGGAAAGAGGACAGGTGCTTGCGGAGTTCCAGAGCCATAACCGTGAGCTTGTGACGGCGGTCGTTCAACGAATCGATCCCAAAACAGGCAACGCTGTTTTAACTATAGGCTCAAACGAGGCAACGCTTCCGAAAACCGAGCAGGTACCCGACGAGGTTCTTACAGAGGGCGACCATATAAAGGTTTATGTGGTGGATGTAAAGGAAACCGAGCGCGGAGCGAGAATAATGCTTTCACGCACACATCCCTGCCTTGTAAAGCGTCTGTTTGAGACCGAGGTGCCCGAAATATTCGACGGTACGATTGAAATTAAGTCGGTATCCCGCCAGGCGGGCTCAAGAACAAAGCTTGCGGTTTGGTCGGCCAACCCGGAAATTGACGCGGTAGGCGCCTGTATAGGCCCGAGAGGCGCGCGCGTTAACAAGATAGTCGAGGAGCTTGCGGGCGAGAAAATAGATATAGTAAAATACAGCGACGATCCGCACGAATTTGTAGCCGAGGCGCTTTCGCCCGCAAAGGTGGTTGCGGTGGAGATCGAGAGCAACGAGCCGAAGGTCTGCAAGGTAAGCGTGCCGGAATCGCAGCTGTCGCTTGCAATAGGCAACAAGGGTCAGAATGTAAGGCTTGCCGCAAAGCTGACCGGCTGGAAAATAGACATTCATCCCGAAAGCGGATTCTTCGGCGAATAAGCCGAGAGCCCTAAAGCGGCAAAATTACTGCCGCGAAATCGAAAGGAGCCTTTAAGCTATGGGAACCGGAAAAATACCTATGCGAATGTGCACCGGCTGCCGAGAGATGAAGCCGAAGCGCGAGCTTATACGCATTGTCAAAACACCCGACGGCGAAATAAAGCCCGACGCTACAGGAAGACTCAATGGCAGAGGAGCGTATATATGCAGATCGGTCGAATGCTTTAAAAAAGCAAGAAGATCCGGCGCACTGCAGCGCGCGTTCGGTGAAAGCGTGCCGGACAGTGTGTACGAAGCAATCGAAACGGAGCTTGACGGGATTGAGAAATAAACTTCTTGCTTTATTGGGCTTTGCGGCAAAATCGGGGAATTTAAGCTACGGTATGGCTAAAGCACGGGAATCGCTTGCGAAAAGAAAAGCGAAGCTTGCTGTCAGCGCTGCGGATGTATCCGAAAAAAGCCGCAAGGAAATAGGCTTCTTTTGTGAAAAGCACAGAGTTAAGCTGCTTGTGCTTGAGGGCGTTGATATATCAGCCGTGTCGGACGCTGTCGGTCGGAGATGCGGAATTTTAACGATAAACGACAGCGGTTTTGCCGACGCTTTTTTAAAGGCGTATGTTGAAGGAGGAAAAGCTAATGACGAATAAATACAAAATAAGCGAGCTTGCAAAGGATTTCGGGCTTACTTCAAAGGATATAATAAAGATTGTTGCCGAAAAGACCGGAGCGGAAAAAAAGAGCGGTGCCGCTTTGGATGAAAAGGAAATAAGCCTTGTTTTCGATACTCTTACAAAGCAGAACGAGGTTAAAAGCTTTGCGGATTATTTTGCTACGGGAGCGGAATCGAGAGCCGCTGCGAAAAAGGCAAGGGAAGAGGAAAAGAATAAGAAGCTTGCCGAGCAGATGGCTATTTTGGAGCAGCTTAAAGCTGCAGCCGCCGGACAAAACGGCGAAAAAGCGGAGAAAAAGCCCGAGCCGAAGAAGGAAGAGGTAAAGACGGCATCCGTAAAGCCTAACGATGAAGAGAAGACTGCGGAAAAGCCCGCAGCAGCGGTTTCCGAGAAGCCGAATAAACCGGAGGAGAAAAAGCCGGAAGAGAAAAAGCCGGAGGTAAAGAAGCAGCCTGAGCCCAAAAAAGAGGAGAAGAAAGCTGCAGAGAAAAAGGTTGAGGAGAAAAAGCACGGATACTCCGATCCGCAGCCCTTTGTTTCGCAGAAAAAGGATAAAAAGCCGGGCGAAGCGCCGAAGCGCGGTCCTGCCGAAATACGCCATGTCGATACTCGCACCTCGAATGTAAATATCGATAAATACAACGAGAAATACGAGCGCATAGCGCCTGCAAATACCATGCGCGATAACTTCTCAAGAAAACAGAAGATTAAGCAGAAATCACAGGATTACCGCCGTCCGCAGGGTGTGAAGCGTGAGACCGAGGCGGATAAGATGCGAAGACTCCAGTTAGAACGGATAAAGAAGACCCCGATAACAGTAACCGTAGGCGACGAGATAACAGTCGGCGAGCTGGCTGCCGCCCTTAAAAAGACTGCGGCAGAGGTTATAAAGGTGCTTCTGAAGTTCGGAATGATGGCGACCGTAAACCAGGTTATCGATTACGATACCGCAGAGATAGTTGTTACCGAAATGGGCGCTAAAATCGAAAAGCAGGTCGTTGTTACAATAGAAGAGCGCATTATGGACGACACCGAGGATAACGCCGAAAACTTAAAGCCGAGAAGCCCTGTTGTGGTTGTAATGGGTCATGTCGATCACGGTAAGACCTCACTGCTTGACGCCATAAGAAATACCGCCGTTACCGATACCGAGGCGGGCGGAATCACACAGCACATTGGTGCGTACAGAGTAAATTGCAACGGTCAGGATATCACCTTCCTCGATACTCCCGGACACGCGGCGTTTACTTCAATGCGTAAGCGCGGCGCAATGGCTACCGATATTGCGGTGCTTGTTGTCGCGGCGGACGACGGTATTATGCCGCAGACCGTTGAGGCTATAAACCATGCAAAGGCGGCAAATGTTCAGATAATCGTTGCTATAAACAAAATGGATAAGCCCGAGGCTAATCCCGACAGAGTTCTGCAGCAGCTGACCGAGCACGGTCTTGTTCCCGAAAAGTGGGGCGGCGATATTATATGCGTGCCCGTTTCGGCTAGGACCCACGAGGGAATCGACAGCCTGCTTGAAAACATCCTGCTGGTTGCCGAGGTTATGGAGCTTAAAGCCAACCCCGACCGCAAGGCAAAGGGTATTGTTATTGAGGCAAGGCTCGATAAGGGCAGAGGTCCTGTGGCTTCCCTGCTTGTTCAGAACGGAACGCTTAAAAGCGGAGATATAATAGTGGCGGGCACTGCTGTGGGCAGAGTTCGCGTTATGACCAACGAAAACGGCAGGGAGCTGAAGGAAGCAGGTCCGTCCGTTCCGGTTGAAATTACGGGTCTTGCCGAAACGCCTAACGCGGGCGATGTGTTCGACGCCGTAACCGACGAAAGACTGGCGCGTGAGCTTGTTGAGCAGAGAAAGCAGAAAGCTAAAGAAGAGCTGTTCAACGCCAAGCAGCGCGTAACGCTCGATAACCTCTTCGACCAATTGAGCGAGGGCGATTTGAAGGAGCTTAATATTATTGTTAAGGCAGACGTTCAGGGCAGCGTTGAGGCGGTTCGCGACAGTCTTGAAAAGCTCTCAAACGATGAGGTGAAGGTTCGAGTTATACACGGCGGCGTGGGCGCTATAAACGAGTCCGATGTTATGCTGGCGCAGACCTCGGGGGCTATTATAGTAGGCTTTAACGTCCGTCCCGACGGCGTTGCAAAGGCTGCGGCGGAGCGCGACGGCGTCGATATGCGTATGTACCGCGTAATTTACGATTGTATTGAAGAAATTAAGGCTGCAATGAAGGGTATGCTCGCACCGAAATTCCGCGAGAATCAGCTCGGAACAGCCGAGGTACGCAATGTTTACAAGATTTCCAATGTCGGCACGGTTGCAGGCTGCTATATTACAAACGGCAAGGTTACCCGCGCCTGCCAGATTCGCGTTGTACGCGACGGTATTGTTATCTGCGAGGATAAGATTGCGTCACTTCGCCGCTTTAAGGACGATGTAAAGGAAGTAGCGCAGGGCTACGAGTGCGGCATAGGGCTTGAGAAGTTTGCGGATATTAAAGAGGGCGACATTTTTGAAGCCTTTATTATGGAGGAGTACAGAGACTGATGGCCGGTTACAGAATTGACCGTATAACGTCTGACATAAAGCTTGCGTTATCCGAGCTTTTGCGGAATATGAAGGACCCGAGGGTAAGTCGGCTTTTAAGCATTGTTAAGGTTGACGTTTCGGGCGACCTTTCCTACGCTACGGTTTATGTCAGCGCGATAGAGGGCTATGAGAAAACGGTTAGCTCGGTAAAGGCGCTTAAAGGCGCTGCGGGCTTTCTCCGCCGTGAGCTCGGTGCGCGCATGACTCTCAAAAAGGTGCCCGAGCTGCGCTTTGTGGCGGACGATTCCATTGAGCAGAGCGCCAATATTTCGAGAATAATCGAGTCCTTGAACGAGGAAAATAAGAATGAAGAAAAATAAACAGGAAAACGGCTGTCGCGAGCTTACCCTCAGGCAGACCGCGAAATATCTGCAAAAGCACGATAATTATATTATTCTGACCCATGCATCTCCGGACGGAGATACGCTCGGCTCCGCCTTTGCGCTTTATTACGCGCTTAAGGAAATAGGCAAGGCGGCGTGCGTCATCTGCCCGGATGTTATACCCGAAAAGTATAATTACTTTGCAAGGCAGACAGACCATGTTTCCCGCGATGACGCAACGGTCGTTGCAGTCGATGTGGCGGATAAGCGGCTGCTCGGCGGACTTGAAGAGGAATTCGGGGATATAGTTGATTTAAATATCGATCACCATATTTCCAATGTGAGGTTTGCAAAGAATTTGTTTTTGGACGCGGATGCCGCTGCGACAGCCGAGAGTATGTATGAGCTGCTCGGTATTATGAAGGTAAACATTAATGATGTTACCGCAAAGGCGCTTTACACCGGCATTGCGACCGATACCGGCTGCTTTAAATACTCGAATGTTACCGCAAAGACCCATATGATAGTCGCGCAGCTTTATGAGTATAATATTGACGCGCCCGAAATCAACCGTATCATGTTCGATACCAAATCGCGCAAGCTTTTAGAGCTTGAAAGAATGGTGCTTGACGCCTCTGAATTTCATTTCGGCGGTAAGTGCATACTTTTACCCGTTACTGCCGAAATGCAGGAAAAAACGGGTTGCAGCGGAACCGAGCTTGAGGGCATTGCCGTTATTTCCCGCAGTGTTGAGGGCGTTATTGCCGGAATTACGGTAAAACAGACAGATGACGCGGAGTTTAAGGTATCTCTCCGCACATATCCGCCGCTTGACGCGTCGGCAATTTGCAGAAAGCTCGGCGGCGGCGGTCATAAGGGCGCCGCGGGTGCGAGCGTAAACGGCACTTTAGATGAAGTTAAGGCGGCTGTGCTTAAAGCGGTGGAGGAAACTATGGAGGAATGTAATGCAGGGGCTGATATTAATCGATAAACCCGGCGGCATCACCTCCTTCGGCGCGGTTGCGCGCATAAAAAGAGCGGCGCATGAAAAGCGTGTGGGGCATACCGGAACCCTTGACCCTATGGCAACGGGAGTTCTGCCTGTTTTGCTCGGCAGGGCTACGGCGCTGTCTTCTTTGCTGCTTGATGCGGACAAGCGCTACACTGCCGAAATAAGGCTCGGCACGGTTACCGATACTGACGATATAACCGGCAATGTTTTATCGGAAAACGCGGTTAATGTGACTAAAGAAGAGCTTGAAGACGCGCTTTTGCACTTCACGGGCAAAATAAAGCAGCGCCCGCCGGCATACTGCGCCTTAAAAAAGGACGGAGTGCCTATGTACCGTTTGGCACGGCGAGGTGAAGCTCCCGAAATACCCGAAAGGGAAGTCGAAATCTTTGAAATATCGCAGCTCTCGTGTTTATCGGACGACACCTTTAAAATAGATGTTCACGTTTCAAAGGGAACGTATATCAGGTCTTTAGCGCACGATATAGGCGAATATTTGGGCTGCGGGGCATGCCTTTCCGCGCTGCGTCGTACATATGCGGGCGGCTTTAATATATCGGAGTGCACAGCGCTTGATAATATTACGGAAGAAAATATTTCGCAGCATATTGTAAGCGAGGAAAAAGCGGTGGCTTACCTGCGCGAGGTAAATGTTACCGAAAAGCAGGCAGTGCGCTTTTGCAACGGCGGTAAACTGGCATTTGACAGATTGCGGCTTACAGACGCTAAAGAAAACGAGCTTTTCAGAGTGAAATTCGGCGGGCTGTTTTTAGGCATAGGCGCTGCCGAAAACGAAAATGAGCAGCTTGCCATTAAATGTATTATAAATTACCCGGAGGAAATGAAAAGATGAAAACCGCATTGGCTTTGGGTACGTTTGACGGCCTGCACAGAGGACACAGAGAGGTTTTAAGGCTGCCTGCCGGCATGAAAAAAACGGCAGTGATATTTCCGCTGCCGCCGAAGGCGCTTATAACGGGCAAGCCGCTGGCGCTTATGCTCCCGCGGGATAAGGAAACCGCGCTTAAAGACCTCGGTATTGACGAAATTTTCACCCTTGATTTTGAAAAGGTGCGAGCAATACCGCCAGAGGACTTTTTGCATTTTTTAACCGATAAATTTTCACCCGAACTTATTTCCTGCGGATTTAACTACCGCTTCGGAAAAAACGCCGCCGGGGATAAAAATTTGCTTGAAAAGTTTTGTGCGGAGCGAGGCATAGCGCTTAAATGCTGCGAGCCGATAACCGAAAACGGCGAAACGGTATCCTCCACCGAAATAAGGCACCTTTTGCAAAACGGTGAAATAGAAAAAGCAAACCGATTGCTCTATAGACCGTTTTCATATACCGCCGAGGTAATAAGCGGTGATAAACGCGGCAGAACGCTCGGCTTTCCCACGGTTAATCAGAGATATCCTCAATGCCTTTTGCCGCCGAAATTCGGGGTGTATGTATCCCGTGTGACGGTGGACGGCCGCGAGTACGACGGCATTACCGATATCGGCGTGCGCCCCACTTTTGAGACCGATTATATCATAAGCGAGACCTTTATTAAGAATTTTTCGGGCGATATTTACGGCGAGACGGTGACAGTCTCCCCGCGCAGATTTGTAAGGGGCGAAGTTAAATTTTCATCCGTTTCGGAGCTCAAAGCGCAAATAAACGCCGATTTAAAGGAGCTTGAAAAATGAAGCTTGATTTTTCCGCCGATAGGCTTATTTCTATGGGAATTATCCTTTTAAAGGCAATTATCATATTGGTTGCGGGACACTATATCACGCTTTTTTTTATAAAGCTGATGAAAAGATCGCTTAACAGAATAAATATTGATATTTCTCTTGAAAAATTTTTTGAAAAAGCGTTATATATAACGCTGCATATTATAATTATTCTCTCGGCGCTGAGCACTCTCGGAATTTCCACCTCGGGGCTTTTGGCGGCACTTTCCGCGGCGGCGGTTGCGGTGGCATTAGCGCTGAAGGATTCACTCAGCAGTATAGCGGGCGGAATAATTCTATTGCTTACCCGCCGCTTCCAAACGGGCGATTATGTTTGTATAAACGGTGAGAGCGGCAACGTTGTGCAGATTGATATGATGCACACCGTGCTTAAAACGCTGGATAACCGCCACGTTGTAATACCCAACAGTATTGTTGTGAACAGTCAGGTTGTAGATTATTCAAGTGAGGAAACACGGCGCCTTGACCTTACCTTTTCGGTGAGCTATGATAATGATACCGAAGCGGTAAAGCGCGTTATTACTGACACTGTGCTTGCCGACTCTGCCGTATTTAAGGACCCCGCACCCTTTGTGGGAATTACGGAATACGCCGCAAGCTCGGTAGACTTCACGGCGCAGGTGTGGTGCAAAACGTCCGATTATCTTTCGCTTTCTTTCAGGCTGCGCGAGGAGATGCGCGCGGCGTTTGATGAAAACGGAATTTCAATACCCTATAATCAACTTGATGTCCATATAAAAAACGATTGACAAAACATCATTTATAATTTATAGTAGATATGTTAATTTTTACCTACGAGGTGTGTTATGCGCAATTATGAAAATCCGCAAAAAACCAGCGAAAACAGGCTTGAAGCCCGCAGCTGGTATATTCCCGAGGGCGAGGGTGTTTTTCACCCGCTGAACGGTGAGTGGCGCTTTGCTTTTTTTGAAAACGGCGATAAAGCCGGAAATATCGAGGAATGGGAGACCATAGAGGTTCCGTCCTGCTGGCAGACAAAGGGCTATGAAAGGCCTAATTATACCAATATAAATTATCCGTTTCCCTGTGATCCGCCATATGTGCCGGATATTAATCCGATGGGCGTTTACGAGCGCAGCTTCGAGCTGACCGACGGCAGCCTTGATACATATTTGGTTTTCGAGGGCGTATCCTCTGTTGCGGAGGTTTATATAAACGGTAAGTATGTGGGCTTTACCGAGGGCAGTCACCTTATGAGCGAATTCGATATTACCGAATTCGTAAGCTCAGGCACAAATACCGTTAGGGTAAATGTCCGTAAATGGTGCTGCGGCAGCTATCTTGAGGATCAGGACGCCTTCCGTTATAACGGAATTTTCAGGGATGTTTATATTCTTTCCCGCCCGCACGGTCATCTTTTCGATATTGATATAAAGGCGCGGGACAATAAAATATACTGCTCATCCGACGCTGAGTTCTCTGCCGAGCTTTATGACGGCGATCATCTTTTGGAGCGCGGAAATTCCCTTAACGGCGAGCTTGCTTTTACTGTGCCCGAGCCCAAGCTCTGGACTGCGGAGACCCCCGAGCTTTATACCGTAAAGCTTTGCACCGAGGGTGAAACAATAACCCGACGTGTAGGCTTCAGAACAATAGCAATATCTGACGATAACGAGCTGCTTATAAACGGAACACCTGTTAAGCTTAAGGGTGTAAACCACCACGATACCGACCCTGAAAAGGGCTGGACTATGAGCAGTGCGGATATTCTGCGCGATTTAAAGCTGATGAAGCGTCTTAACATAAACTGCGTAAGAACCTCGCACTATCCTCCGTCGCCGGAGTTTCTTGATTACTGTGACGAGCTGGGGCTTTATGTTATTCTCGAAACGGATATCGAGACTCACGGCTTTGTGCGCAGATATGCCAATGTAGGCTACGGCTATGATGTGGACGATACAATATGGCCGTGCGCGAGCGATATGTGGCACAAGGAATTTTTAGAGCGCATGGAGCGCGCTTACGAACGCGATAAGATACATGCGAGTATTATCATATGGTCTACCGGCAATGAGAGCGGATTCGGTAAAAATCAGCACGATATGATCGAGTGGCTAAAAAGCCGTGACGATATGCGCCTTGCGCACTGCGAGGATGCCTCGCGCAAGGGCACGCCCGATAATACCGATATTTTCTCATGGATGTACCCGAGCGTGGAAATGCTTTCGGGCTTTGCAAAGGATGAAAAAATAAATCAACCCGTGTTTATGTGCGAATATGCTCATGCTATGGGCAACGGCCCCGGCGGAATATGGGATTACTGGGAAGAAATTTACAAGCACAAAAACCTGATAGGCGGCTGCGTTTGGGAATGGGCGGATCACGTCTTTCTAGAAAACGGGGTTCAGAAATACGGCGGCGATTTTGAGGGCGAGCTTACTAACGACGGTAATTTCTGCTGCGACGGAATGGTGTTTGCAGACCGCAGCTTTAAGGCGGGCACGCTTGAAATAAAAAATACATACGCGCCTTTCCGCATCAAGTGGGAAAACGGAGCATTGCAGCTTAAAAACTGCTTTGATTTCACCTCGTTTGACGGGTATTCCTTTGAGTATGATATTACTGTTGACGGCGAAAGCCTTGAAAAGAAGATAGTACGGCTTAATACCCGCCCCGGGGAGACGTTTGTGCTTACTCCATCGGCGGCTCTGCCGGAGAGCTGCCGTTTCGGTTGCTTTATAACCGTTAAGATGACCGATCTTGACGGCAATGAGGTCGGCAGGCTGCAGGAGGAAATACCTGCAGAAAAAGCGACGAACGAAATCACCGCAGAGCCCATGAGCGTTACCGAAACGGAATTTGAAATAACAGCGCAGGGCGAGGATTTTTGCTATGTACTTTCAAAGCAGACCGGATTTTTTGAGAGTATTGTGAAAAACGGCGAGGAGCTGCTCACAGAGCCTATGAAGCTTTCGTATTTCCGCGCCCCGACCGATAACGACCGAAACATAAGGGTATACTGGGACAGAACGAATATTTGGCAGGGTGAAAATTTCGACTGTGTTTTTAACAAGGTCTATTCCTTCAAAATACAGGGGAATAAGGTATCATTCGATATGTCGTCCGCCGGTGTTTCGCGTTTGCCGTTTTTTAAATACACACTGAGCTATGAATTCTTTGCCGACGGCAGCGTTAAAACCGAGCTTTGCGGCGATATTCGCGAAAATGTTATTTGGCTGCCGCGCTTAGGTTTTGAATTAACTATGCCCCTGACTTACGGTAAGTTCAAATACTTCGGAAACGGCCCGCTTGAAAGCTACCGCGATATGACCCACCACGGCATAGTAGCCGTTCATTCGTCTGACGCGGGCAGCGAGTATGTGAATTACGTCCGTCCGCAGGAGCACGGCAACCACACCGACTGCGGCTGGCTTGAGCTCGCGAACAAGCTGCGCTTTGAGGCAGAGGACAAAATGGAAATATGCGTTTTGTCGCACAGCACAGAGCGGCTGACTGCGGCAAGGCATACCGATGAAATAGGCGAGCCCGATGCTGTGCATGTAAGAATCGATTACAAGGTTTCGGGAATAGGCTCTGCTTCCTGCGGGCCTGCGCTTGATGAGAAATACCGCCTCTGCGAAAAGAAGATATCCTTCGCGTTTACAATGGGTATTATGCGCTAAATCGAACCGCATAGCGTATTATATGTAAAACGACTGCCCATATGTCCTTTAAAAGGGCTCTATAATAAATGTTGTGGTAAGCAAGCAGAGCCTACGAAGAAAAAATAAGATAAAATAAAAAAGTAGAGCATATTTGGAAAGAAACCGTTAAAATGGAAATGAGTAGATACCATAAACGGAGGCTCCAATATGCTCTATAATCATTTTACGGAAGCCGCATTTTACATATATTTTCTCATATGCAACAAAACAAAGAACAAGCAGCTGCCTATTAGCAAACTGCTTGCACTCAATTTCTCATTTTATCTCTTTACCCCAACTATTGACAAAGAGCCTATTATATTCGCGCGGACACTCGCGAAGCGAATATCACCCGACGAAGTCGGATATCACTGCACAGCAATAACACTCGCCGTAAGGCGAATATAACTGAAAAAAGCGATTGCAAAATACAATCGCTTTTTTCATGGAGGCACCACCCGGAATCGGACCGGGGAATGGAGGTTTTGCAGACCTCTGCCTTACCGCTTGGCTATGGTGCCGTATTGAATTTTAAAAAATAGGGACGCTTAAAGCCTTTTAAGCGTCCCGTGGAGCGGATTACGAGGCTCGAACTCGCTACCTCCACCTTGGCAAGGTGGCGCTC